>Ga0194132_10003946_pt1 | contig 25773 bp, 33 predicted proteins | sample TA2KigOf80mmetaG_FD_148612 | JGI IMG/M metagenome (GOLD analysis project Ga0194132, IMG submission 148612) | Freshwater microbial communities from Lake Tanganyika, Tanzania - TA2015054 Kigoma Offshore 80m | ecosystem: Environmental > Aquatic > Freshwater > Lake | place: Tanzania: Lake... | reverse complement strand
CATGGGCGAGGCCTTGGAGAACCCCAAGGCGCTCGAGAATGCCGCTCGTGATCTGGGCGCCATCGCAGGTCAGCACCCGGTCATCACCCGCGCGAAGAAGTCCATCGCGAACTTCAAGGTGCGCCAGGGATCCGGCATCGGCGTTATGGTCACCCTGCGCGGTAGCCGCATGTACGAGTTTCTGGACCGTCTGATCAACGTGACCATCCCCCGTATCCGGGACTTCCGCGGCATGCCGAATCGCGGTTTCGATGGCCGAGGTAACTACACCATCGGCCTGCGCGAGCAGTCCGTCTTCCCGGAGATTGACTTCAATTCCATAGACAAGATTCGTGGCATGCAGATCACCATCGTGACCTCGGCAAGGGACGACCAGGTCGCTAGGCGGCTGCTTGTGCTGATGGGCTGGGCCTTCTCGAAAGAGGGACGGCCAAAGGACGCGGCGGCATAGCCGCAATGCTGGAGGCGTAGCGCATGGCAAAGATATGCAAAATCGAGAAGTGGAAGCGGCAGGCCGTCAAGCCGAAGCATAAGGTGCAGGCTCACAATCGCTGCGCCCTGTGCGGCAGGCCTCGGGCCTATATCCGCCATTTCGGTATCTGCCGTATCTGCTTCCGCACGTTAGCCCTGCGGGGCGAGATCCCCGGGGTTCGCAAGGCCAGCTGGTAGGCAAACCGCCCCGGGAAGGTGAGGCAACAGTGTCAACGACTGATCCGATCGCAGATATGCTGACAAGGATTCGCAACGCGGGCCTGAGCAGGCGCTCATCGGTCACCGTGCCGCATTCCAAGATCAAGGCCTCCATCGCCCAGATCTTGAAGGATGAGGGCTTTGTGCGCGATATCGGCGTTGTCCGCAACGGCGCCCATAAGGCGATCAAGCTCTTTCTTATCTACAAGGACAAGACCCAACCGGCCATCGCGGGCCTTGAGCGTGTGAGCAAGCCCTCCTTGCGGATCTACGCAGGCCGCGGCGAAGTGCCCCGCGTTTACGGAGGCATTGGCACGGCCATCGTCTCCACGTCCAAGGGCGTCATGACCGGCAAACAGGCGTGGAAGGAAAAGATCGGCGGCGAAGTCCTCTGCATCGTCTGGTAGTCCTGAGCCGATATCTGGAGCATATGCTATGTCTCGAATAGGAAAACTTCCGGTGGCCGCCCCCAAGGGCATAGACGTCAAAGTGGACGGCCAGTCAGTCACCATCAAGGGCCCCAAGGGCACGCTGACCAACAGCTTCGATTCAGCGCTGAAGGTTGCGGTTAAGGACGGCGTTATCACCGTGACTCGCAGCAGCGACGAGAAGAACGTCCGCGCCCTCCATGGCCTCACGCGCGCCACCATCAACAACATGGTCATCGGCGTCACCCAGGGCTATCAGAAGACTCTGGAGATCGTCGGCGTCGGTTATCGTGCCGCCCAGGCTGGCAAGGGCATCTCTCTTCAGGTCGGCTTTAGCCGCCCGATTGAGGTGACCGCCCCCGCCGGTGTTGACCTGAAGGTGGAAGGACAGAACCGCATCCACATCACCGGTCCGGACAAGCAGGCCGTCGGCCTGTGGGCCGCCAAGATTCGCCGTATCCGTCCTCCCGATCTCTACAAGGGCAAAGGCATCCGCTATGCCCGCGAAGAGGTCCATCTCAAGCCCGGCAAGGGCGGCAAGAAGGGCGCGTAGAGGTAGCCTATGGCAGAGAAACTCACACAATCGCGAGCGTCACGGCAGGCCCGGCATCGCCGGGTTCGGGCCAAGGTGGTCGGCGTTGCCGGACGCCCCCGACTCTCCGTCTTCCGCAGCCTCAACCACATCTATGCCCAGATCGTGGATGATTCTCAGGGCCGTACCCTTGTGCAGGCTTCGACCGTTGATCCTGATCTTAAGGGCAAAGAGGCGGCCAAGACCAAGAAGGCCCAGGCGGAGTTGGTCGGTCTGGCCGTTGCCCAGCGTGCGAAAGCGGCAGGCATAGATAAGGTCGTCTTTGATCGAGGCGGCTTTCAATATCAAGGCCGGGTTCAAGCCCTGGCTGAAGCGGCTCGTAAAGGAGGGTTGGTCTTTTGACTACCCGAGAGAGAGAGCGAAGAGACAGAGGCGATCGTGGCGATCGCGGCGAAGGCGGCATCGAGAAGGTCGTCAGCATCAAGCGCGTTGCGAAGGTGGTCAAGGGCGGCAAGCATTTCCACTTCAATGCGATGGTTGTCGTCGGCGATGGCTCAGGCCAGGTCGGCATCGGCCTCGGCAAGTCGGCTGAAGTCCCTGACGCCGTCAAGAAGGGCGCCCAGATCGCTCGTAAGCATATGATCCGGGTTCCAATGAAGGGAAGCACCATCCCTCATGAGATTGTCTATAAGTTCGGTGCGGCCAAGGTCATGCTGAAGCCCGCCGCTCCCGGCACTGGCGTCATCGCGGGCGGCAGCGTCCGCGCTGTCGTCGGAGCCGCAGGCATCCGGGACATCCTCACGAAGTCCCTGGGCACGCCGAATCCTATCAACGTTGTGAAGGCCACGTATCTGGCGCTGGAAAGCCTCCAGTTCCCGGAGCAGACGATCGCCAACCGCAAGGCGCTGGCAGCGGCCCTAGCCGCCGCTCCTCCCCCGGAGCCGCGCTCCCCGCGCCCGCCTCGTCCGGCCGCTCCTAAGCGCGATATGCGCCCCAGGGCGGAAAGCGCCGCTCCTGCCGCCGGGGCTCCCGCTCCCGCGCCTGAGGCTCCGGCTGAACCTAAGGCTCCTGAGGAAGGCAATGGCTAAGCTCAAGCTGACCTTAGTGAAGAGTCCTATCGGCCACCAGCCGGACCAGCGCGCCACCGTTCGCGCCCTCGGCCTGCGTAAGCTGAACGCCACTGTTGAACACACCAGCACACCTGCCGTCCGCGGCATGGTGCAGAAGGTCCGTCATCTCCTCAAGGTTGAAGAGCAATGAGACAGCATCAAGTAGGTCGTCCCGCGCACCTTCGGTACAAGGCCAAGCGCATCGGTCGCGGTCCAGGCAGCGGCAAGGGCACCACGGGCGGCAAAGGCACCAAAGGCCAGAAGTCCCGCCGCGGCGTCCACATCCGTCCGGGTTTTGAAGGCGGCCAGGTGCCTATCATGAAGCGCCTGCCCATGCTGCGCGGCTTCAACAACCCCTTCCGCGTGGACTATCAGCCGGTGAACCTGGACGTTCTTGAGAAGTTCCCGGCGGGTGCCACGGTCACCGCCAAGGAGCTCAAGGCCGCAGGCTATATCCGGAGCGATGCGCAGCCGGTCAAGGTCCTTGCAAAGGGCACCCTGACCAAGGCTCTCACCGTCAAGGCTCAGAAGTTCTCCGCCTCCGCGAAGCAAAAGATCGAGGCTGCTCAAGGCAAGGCAGAGGAGATTAGTGCAACAGCAGCAGCCGTCTAGCCTCCGCCTCCTGGCGGCCATAGGCGATGCCTTCCGGCAGCCGGACCTGCGCTGGAAGCTCCTCTTCACAGGGCTGATGCTCGTTATGTTCCGGTTTGTGGCTAATGTGCCTCTGCCGGGCGTGGACGTCGGTAATCTTGACAGGCTCTTCCAGGACAACCAGCTTTTCGGCTTCCTGGACGCCTTCAGCGGCGGCGCCCTGCGCAACTTGAGCATCGCCGCCCTTGGCGTCTACCCGTACATCACGGCCTCCATCATCATGCAGCTTTTGGTGCCGGTGATTCCAAGGATGCAAGCCCTTGCCAAAGAGGGCGAGTACGGGCGACAGAAGATCAATCAATACACCCACTGGCTCACGGTTCCTCTTGCGTTGGCTCAGGGCTACGGCCAGCTGCTCATCCTTGAGCGCAGCGGCGCTATCGCCAATATCGGCTTCGGCAGCGGAGAGGCCCTGCCCACTATCGCCGCGATCTTCTCCCTTACCGCGGGCACGATGTTCCTCGTCTGGCTTGGTGAGCTCATCACGGAAAAGGGTATCGGCAACGGCATCTCCATCATTATCTTTGGCGGCATCGTGGCTAGCCTGCCGGATATCTATAACCAAACGATCGGCTCTCGAGGCGTTACCTCCAATGTCGTCGCTCTCATCGTCTTCTTCCTCATCATCGTCTACGCCATCGTATTTGTGACGGAAGCCATCCGGCGCGTTCCCGTCCAGTATGGGCGCAGCCTCTTCCGCGGCGGCAGGATGTATCGCCAGGCGGGCGCATCCTACATCCCGTTGCGCGTGAACGCGGCGGGCATGATACCTTTGATTTTCGCCGTCTCCATCATGCTCTTCCCCTCTGTTGTGGCCAGCTACTTCGTCGGTTCGGACACGCGCTGGGTCTCCGATTTCGCTCGTGATGTGGAGAGCTTCTTCAGCCCCAGCAAGACACTCTACTGGGTGTTGACCTTCTTCCTTGTTCTTCTTTTCACCTTCTTCTACACCATCGTCGTCTACCAACAGCAGAACTTGGCTGAGAACTTGCAGAAACAGGGCGGCTTTATCCCTGGTATACGCCCCGGGAAACCGACCGAGGACTACTTGAACAAGGTCATCCTGCGCATCACTGTTGTGGGCGCCCTCTTCCTCGCCCTCATTGCCGTTCTTCCCCACTTCCTTGGCAGGACCACCAACTTCGAGAATCTTCAGCTGAGCGCCTCAGCGCTCCTTATTGTCGTCGGCGTTGCCCTGGATACCATGCGTCAGCTCGAATCCCAGCTCCTCATGCGGCGGTACGAAGGGTTCATCAAGTAGCGGGCGTTGCGGCCGCTATCGGAGTTCACCACTGTGCAGATTATCCTTTTAGGAGCGCCGGGGTCAGGCAAAGGCACACAGGCGACTGTTGTGGCCAAGCAGCTCGGCATCGCCCATATCTCATCGGGCGATCTCTTCCGCGAAGAGCAGGCCAAAGGCACTGAGCTCGGCCTTTTAGCTAAAAAGTACATGGAGAAGGGCGAGCTAGTGCCGGACGAAGTGACCATCAAGATGATCTTAGGACGCATCCAGCGGCCCGATTGCAAAAAGGGCTATCTGCTCGATGGCTTTCCGCGAACGTTGCCCCAGGCTACCGCCCTGGACGAAGCTCTCGCCAAAGCCCGCTCAGGCGCCATAGATAAGGCCGTCTATCTTAAGGTCTCTGAGAAAGAACTCCTCCAACGCTTGGGCGGCCGCTGGATCTGCCGCGCGGCCCAACATCCCTATCACATCGTCAACGCGCCTCCCAAGGTCAAGGGCAAGTGCGATATTGACGGGTCCGAGCTCTTTCAGCGCCCTGACGATTCCGAGGAGACGGCTCGCCGTCGCCTGAAGGTCTACTTTGATCAGACGGCTCCCCTCATCGAGTACTACCGCAAGCAGAAGCGCCTGGCCGAGGTGAACGGCGAGCAGGATATCGAGAAGGTTAGCAAAGATTTGTCTTCTGTACTAAAATAGAAAGGTTCGGCTGATTGCAGGATGCGGGTCGAACAACCACGGATCCAGAACACAGGCATCATCATCAAGTCGCCTGCCGAATTGGAAACGATGCGGCAGGCGAGCCGTGTTGTGGCCAAAACCGTTGCCGCCCTGATCAAGGCGGTGCGGCCCGGCGTCACGACCGGCGAGTTGGATGACCTGGCGGACGGCGTGATTCGCTCCAGCGGGGCGACCCCGTCGTTCAAGGGTTACCGGGGCTTTCCGAAAAGCATCTGCACGTCAATAAATGAAGAAGTGGTGCACGGCATCCCCGGCAAGCGCGTCATCCGCCAGGGTGATGTGGTGAGCCTGGATGTGGGCGCCATAGTTGACGGCTTTCATGGCGATTCCGCTGTGACCGTCGGCGCAGGTGAGATATCGGAGACCGCGAAGGCGCTGCTGGAGGCGGCTGAAGGCTCGCTGACCTCCGCCATCGCGGCGTGCCGGGTCGGTGCGCGTATGGGAGATGTCTCCTGGGCGGCGCAGGAATGCGCCGAATCCAGGGGGTTTGGCGTTGTGCGGGAATATGTGGGACACGGCATCGGCCGCGCGCTCCATGAGGAGCCGGCTGTGCCGAATTATGGGATACCCGGCAGGGGCATCCCCTTGCGGCATGGGATGGTGCTGGCCATCGAGCCGATGGTGAACGCCGGCACCTGGAAGACAAAGGTCCTGCCGGACGGCTGGACGGTGGTGACGGAAGATGGCAGCATCTCCGCCCACTTTGAGCATACGGTCGCGATTCTGGAGCAGGGACCGGAAGTCCTGACGGCCAGAAACTGAAAGGGATGTAGAAGCGCTGATGGCGAAGAAAGAGGCTATAGAGGTTGAAGGGACGGTGGCGGAGACGCTGCCCAATGCCATGTTTCGCGTTGACCTCCCCAACGGCCATCAAGTCCTCGCCCATGTCTCAGGCAAGATACGCATGCATTTCATCAAGATCCTCCCGGGTGATCGGGTCATGGTGGAGCTCTCTCCCTACGACCTGACGCGCGGGCGCATCATCTATCGGTTCAAGTAGAGCACGACTGCGGAGACCACGATGAAAGTGAAAGCTTCGATCAAAGTGCGGTGCGATAAGTGCAAAGTCATCCGGCGCAGCGGTGTTGTCCGCATCATCTGCGCGAATCCGAAGCATAAGCAGCGGCAAGGCTAAGCTGAGAGGTTACCTATGGCGCGTATCGCTGGCGTAGACATTCCGAACAACAAGCGGGTGGACATCGCCCTCCGCTACATCCACGGCCTCGGCCCCTCCAACTCCCGGGAGATCTTGGAGAAGGCCCGCGTGGTCAACAATCCTCGCGTGAAGGACCTCACGGAAGAGGAATTGAACCGCATCCGCGATGCCGTGGATAAGAGCGGCTACCTCATCGAGGGCGACCTTCGCCGCGAGGTGAGCCAGAACGTCCGCCGCCTGATTGACATCGGCTCCTATCGCGGCTCCCGGCACCGTAAGAGCCTCCCGGTGCGCGGCCAGCGTACGCGGACCAATGCCCGCACCAAGCGCGGCGCGCGTAAGACCGTCGCAGGCCGCCGCAAGGTCGCGGCCAAGAAGTAATGCTCAAGGGCGGCCGTATGTGGCCGTCCGGGCGAAAGGGTACCGATATGGCAGATACATCACAAACACCAAAAGCGGCCCCGGTGAGGGCGAAGCGGAAGGAACGGAGAGTCGTCCCTGCGGGCAGGGCCTTTATCCAGTCCACCTTCAACAATACCCGGGTGACGCTCACGGATCCCACCGGTAACGTCATATCCTGGAGCAGCGCCGGCGCCTGCGGCTTCAAGGGCTCCCGCAAGGGCACCGCCTTCGCCGCCCAGCGCGCAGCCGAAGAAGCCGCAAAGCGCGCCACGGATCAGGGCCTGCGCCAGGTGGAAGTCCTTGTTCGAGGCCCCGGCCCCGGCCGTGAAGCCGCCATCCGCTCGCTCCAGGCCTCCGGCATCATGGTGACGAGCATCCGCGATGTGACGCCGATTCCCCACAACGGCTGCCGGCCGCCCAAGCGCCGCCGAGTCTAGCCTGTTGCGTACGATTGCAGAGTGTGTAAGGAGGCGATGTGTCTAGACAAATAGGTCCGGTCTGCAGATTGTGCAGACGCGCTGGAGAAAAGCTCTTCCTGAAGGGTGAGCGCTGCCTCACGCCTAAATGCGCCATAGAGCGGCGGAACACGCCCCCGGGCGCTCACGGCATGGGCCGCCGCCGCAGGCTGTCCGAGCATGGCATGCAGATGCGCGAAAAGAACCGCGCGCGCGCCATCTACGGCATCACCGAGCGCCAGTTCCGCAAGAACTTCGATGAAGCCGCCCGCAAGCCCGGTGTCACCGGCCAGTATCTGCTCCAGCTCCTGGAGCGCAGGCTGGACAACGCTGTCTTCCGCCTCGGCTTTGCCACATCCCGCGCCCAGGCCCGCCAGCTGGTCCGCCATGGGCACATCACCGTCAACGGCAAGAAGCTCAGCATTCCCTCGTATCTCGTTGGCGTGGGCGATGTCGTCGGCTGGGTTGAGGGCTCCAAGAAGACGGAGGCCTACAAGGCCGTGTCAGGCGCAGGACAGCGCCAGGCCATCCCCAAGTGGCTCATCCTGGACACCCAGGCCGTCACCGGCAAGATCCATGCCCTTCCTGAACCCTCTGACATGGACCTCAAGATCGAAGAGCGGATGATCGTTGAGTACTATGCTCGATAGGAGTACCGCTGTGACTACCGCTATCGAACCAACCGAAATGCAGATGCCGGTGCCCCAAACCCCGGCCAAGCCGAAAATTCAGAATATCGAAGTTTCTGACAATTACGGAAAGTTCGCTATTGAGCCCTTGGAGCGCGGTTTCGGCGCGACCCTGGGCAACGCCATTCGGCGCGTCCTCCTTAACTCCCTCAAGGGCGCGGCCGTGAACGCCGTCCAGATAGATGGCGTTCAGCACGAATACTCTGCCGTCTCCGGAGTGAAGGAAGATGTCACTGAGCTTGTCCTGAATGTGAAGGGCATCTGCCTGCGAGCTCACGGTGATAAGCCCGGCTCCCTGCGCCTTACCGTCCAGGGTCCCGGTCAGGTGACGGCTGGCGATATCCAGCCCTCGGCTGATTTCGAAGTCGTCAACCCGGAGCACTACCTTGCCAGCCTTGATTCGGCAAAGGCCAAGCTCTCCATCGAATTCAAGGTCGGCATCGGCAAAGGCTATGTCCCTGCGGCCCCTATTGAAGGCGGCTCCATCGGACTCCTTCCCGTGGACGCCATCTACACGCCCATCCGCAAGGTCAACTACCTTGTGGAAAAGACCCGCGTGGGCCAGGTTACCGATTTTGAGCGCCTGACCCTCGAGATCTGGACCAACGGCGCCAAGCACCCCGTGGAGGCCGTTCGAGAAGCTGCACAGATCCTTGTTGACTCCTTCTTCCAGTTCTCCATCTTGGGCAAGGAGCAGGAACAGGGCGCTGCCCGCCCGGCTCTCACCCAGGCGATCCCGACCGAAGTCTATAACATGCCTATCGAGAAGCTGGACCTTTCGGCCCGCACCCTCAACTGCCTCAAGCGCAGCAAGATCAACAAGGTCGGCGAGGTGCTGGAGAAGAGTGCCGATGAGCTCCTCCGCATCAAGAACTTCGGCGATAAGTCCCTCTCCGAGCTGTATGGCCGCCTGCGCACTCTCGGCTACATGAAGGACGAAGAGCCGGAGGAAGAAGAGCCGGTGGCGGCAGCGGAGGCTCCCGAAGCTCCTGAAGCCGAAGCGCCGACGCCCATCGGCGAAGCTGCGGCCAAGGCCCCGGACGCCAAGCGCGAGAAGGACAAGACTCCCAAGCCCAAGGAGACCATCCGCGATCTCGGCGCCCTGCGCACCTTCTTTGGCGGCGAGCCCAAAGAGGGCGAGAACAAGTAGCAGCACACTGCATAAGGACGTTTGCCATGCCTAGCCACAGAAAACTCGGACGGCACCTGAGCCGTGACGCGAACGAGCGGAAGGCCCTCTTCCGCGCTCAGGTCACTGATTTCCTCCGCCTTGGCAAGGTCGTGACCACAGAGGCCAAGGCTAAGGAGCTCCGCCGCATCGCCGAGCAGATGATTACCCTCGGCAAGGCGGGCGACCTCCACCACCGCCGCCAGGCCCTCGCCTACATCTACGATGAGAACGTTGTTCAGGCGCTCTTCAAGGAGATCGCTCCTAAGTACAAGGAGCGGAACGGCGGCTATACCCGTATCGTCAAACTGGGCAATCGCAAGGGTGATAACGCCCCGATGGTCCAGATTGAGCTGGTGTAACGCGGCCATCGCGCCGCCGCCGGCATGCACCTTAAGAAAATAGCCCTGGTGATCGAGTACGAAGGTACTCGATACTACGGCTTTCAGATACAGGCCCAGCCCCAGACCGTGCAAGAGGAGCTGGAGAAGGCAGTCGCGCGCCTAACGGGACGGCGTGTCCCCGTCCGCTGCGCAAGCAGGACGGATGCAGGCGTTCACGCCAAGGCCCAGGTAGCAAGCTTTCGCACAAAGGCGAATCTCCCCTTGGAGACCTTCGTCAAAGGGCTGAACCACTACCTGCCGGAAGACATCAAGGTTACTTCGGCTTACGCCATCCCTTCGACCTTCGATGTCCGCACCGCCGCGATCGGCCGTGAGTATGAATACCACGTCCTTAATCGCGGCGCTCCATCGCCGCTCCTCCGCACCCGGGCATTCCATGTCCATCGTCCGCTGAACCTGGCGGCCATGCGGCGCGGTGCGAAGGTGCTCCTCGCCCTTCGCGATTTCGCCCCATTTGCAGGGAACGCCCTCCCCAAAGGGGCGAGCACTCGGCGGCGGCTCACCAAGCTCGCGATCACGAGGAAGGGCGACCAGGTGGTCTTCACCATTGCTGGCAACTCCTTCCTCCATCAGCAGGTTCGCCGCATGATCGGCGCACTCCTGGATCTTGGGATGGGAAAGGTGAGGCTGGAGCAGTTCGAGCGAACGGCTCGAGAGGGTAAGCGCGGCTCGGCAGGCCCGACACTGCCCGCCCACGGCCTGTATCTGACGAACGTGATATACCGAGACTTCCCTCCGGTGAGAGAGCCGAAGGAAGGCTCTAAGAACCCCGCGAGAAAAATACGCAGAGAGAGTTGATGTATGAACGCAGTAACCAAGACATACGTACCGAAGGCCGGTGAGATAAAGCAGCAGTGGCGCGTCATTGATGCCGGCGGCAAGACCCTGGGTCGTGTCGCCTCTGAGGCCGCCGCCATCCTCCGCGGCAAGGACAAGGCGATCTTTACCCCATATCTGGACACCGGTGATTTTGTCATCGTGGTCAATGCCGCCAAGATCCGCGTCTCTTCCGACAAGACAGAGACCAAGATCTACTGGCGCCACAGCCTTTATCCAGGCTCCCTGCGCCTTGAGCCCCTAGGCAAGGTGCTTAAGAAGAGCCCCCGCCGCGTTGTTGAGTACGCCGTTTGGGGTATGCTCCCTAAGGGTCGCCTTGGCCGCCAGATGATCCGCAAGCTGAAGGTCTATGCTGAGGCCAAGCATCCCCACGGTGCCCAGAACACCGAATTTGCCCTGCCCACCAAGCCCGGCAAGCCCGCAAAGAAGCCTCGGCCTGTGCGCGTCGTGAAGCCTGCCGCTGGTGCGGCCGCTCCCGCCCCTGCCGTGGCCTCCAAGCCTCCTGCTGCGCCGCCTAAGCCTGCCGCCAAGCCCGCGCCTGAGGCGCCAAAGGCCAAGGCGTCGGCGCCAGCGGCGACACCTCCACCCGCCCCCAAGGCAGAGGCCCCCGTTGACACCACGCCGCTGACGCCCCCCGCTCCCAAGACTCGCTCCCGCAAAGCCCAAGAAGAATCCAAAAAAGAAGAGAAGTAAGGAGGAGTAGATGACCACCAGTCATCAGGCTCTCTATCGCGGTACCGGTCGTCGTAAGACGGCCAAAGCTCAGGTCAGGCTGACCCCCGGCGGCGGCGCCGTTGTGGTCAACGGCAAGCCTCTGCAGGAGTCCATCCCCATGGCCCACCTGCGGAACATCGTCACCGAGCCGTTGCGCGTAGCCAATGTCCAGAAGAAATACAATGCCGTGGTCAAGGTTGTGGGCGGCGGCTATAACGCCCAGGCTATCGCCATCCGCCACGGCATCGCCCGCGCCCTCATCGAGATAGACAAGACCTTCCGCCCGGCCCTGAAGTCCCAGGGCTTCCTCACCCGCGACTCTCGGGAAAAGGAACGCAAGAAGTACGGCCTCAAGCGCGCGCGCAAGGCGCCTCAGTACACCAAGCGCTAAGAGCGCTCCGGTTACGCGACAAAAGAAGAGGCCCGCCTTAAGGCGGGCCTCTTCTTTTGTTCACTCGAGAGTGAAGGCTGCTTCAGGAAGCCAGCTTCACTCCATGCTTACCCGCTACCTTTGCAACATCACTGAGGGTCAGCTTGGGCTTGGCATAGAGCTTTGCGATGTCCCTGGCGAAGCCATCGTATGGAGCGCCCATGGTAATCATGAGCACCCTAGCTGTTCCTTTGGGCACCCGAACTGCGTGTGCGGCTCCGGCGGGTAGCATCTGAACGCTCCCTGGCACACATCGCCTCCATGCGCCGCGTAGGAAGAACTCAACTTCACCTTCGATCACGTATTCGATCTCATCCCACGGGTGGAGATGCGGCGGCGATCCTTCACGGTCCTCGGAGCGATATTCAGCAACCTGTACGCTGCCGTTCTTCACTACGCGTAGCAAGATCTCATCCGTCGGGTAGCGGACCGTCTCGAACTGCCTGCCGTCGAAGATGCCTTCGGCCATCGTCCGCTTCTTCGTATTCTTTCTCTTCATCGCCCAGCCCTCTTCCTAGTCCCTCGGTAGCCCCATCCCGCGCTGGGCGATGATATTCCGCTGGATCTCTGATGTCCCCGCGGCGATGGTCGCTGAGATACTGCTCAGGTACTGGTTCTGCACCCGCGCCTGTATCTGGCCAAGCTCGGAATTCGCCTCAACCTGGCCCGCAAGGCCCATCACGCGCATGCCCATGACCGAGGCGCCCTGTTGCACCTCGGAGCCGAAGACCTTGGCCACGGAGGCCTCCAGGCTCGGCACCTTGCCCTGGTTTTGAAGCCACGCCACCCGGTAGGCGAACTTGCGCTGGATCTCCACCCGTATGGCCATATCCGCCAGCAGGTGCTTTACGATGGGATCGCTGATGAGCGCCGTGCCGTTGCGCTTCACCCCTGCGGCGAACTGCGTCGTCAGGCGCAGCGTCTTGCCGCCGTATGCCGCGTAGGCGATGCCCGAGCGCTCGAAATCTAGGGCGACCGCCAGCACATACCAGCCTCGGTTCTCTTCGCCCACTAGATTTTTAACCGGCACCCGGGCGTTATCGAAGAAGATTTCATTGAACGATTTCGCCCCCGCCATATTCACGATGGGCCGCGCCTTCACACCTGGCGTCCGCATATCCACAACTAGCATGCTGATGCCCTTGTGCTTCGGCGCGTTCGGGTCGGTGCGCACGGCAAGCCAGCACCAGTCCGAGACGTGCGCCGCGCTGTTCCATATTTTCTGGCCGTTGATCACATAATGGTCGCCGTCCCGGACGGCGCGCGTCTGCAGGCTGGCCAGGTCTGAGCCTGCGCCCGGTTCGCTATAGCCGGTGCACCACCAGCGTTCGCCGTTGGCGATGGGCGGCAGGTGTTCCCGCTTCTGCTCCTCTGTGCCGTGCAGGATGAGCGTCGGGCCCACCCATTGCGTCCCGCCGATGCCCATCGTCGTCCCAGGAACGCCGTTATACATCATCTCTTCCTGGAAGATCGTCTGCTCGATGATGGAGCGCTCCTGGCCGCCGTACTGCTTCTTCCAAGCCAAGGTCAGCCAGCCCTTCTTTGCCAGCCGCTTCGCCATGTCCTTGGTCACGTCGAAATACTGGGGGTCGAACTGCTCCTCGCGGTCTATACCCAGCCAGCCCTTCGGCAGGTTCTCCTTCATCCACTGGCGGATCTCCGCGCGGAACTGCTCTTCGTGCGGGGTGAAACGAAAGTCCACGGACTCCTCCGGCTATCGCTGGGCCAAGCGCTCTTTGATCCAGCTCAGGTTTGGAACAGGGGTAGGGTCAACACCACGTAGCATGGCTAAATAATAGCTGACATAATCGCCGAATAACACTGACATGAGGATATTTGCCAGGGGTCCCTTGCCGCTCGCCTCGACGACTTCTGTGGCGACCCCTGACTTCTGAAGTAATTCGATCGTGGCCTTGATGCGCCGCTTCGTCTGCTCCCGGTAGCGCCCACTGCTCAGGAAGATCACGATGCTTCGTGAGGCTGCGTCTATGGGGAAGGCCAACCCTTCTACACTATTGTGGTCAAACTCCGGCAGCGCATCGTGGTACGCCCACGACTTCGCATTCTCCTGGATTTGGGCCTTCCATCGCCGTGCCGTGCCTGTCAAGTGTTCAGCCCCCACGATAATGACCGTCTTCTCGCCGATGCCCTCTGCCACTTGTTTTGCCCGGTTCTCTTCGGTAGGCGTTGCAGGGTGCAGTTCCTTGGCCAAGTTCTCCAGCACTCCGACAGCCTCGCGTACCTGGCCCGCTAGTGACTTCGAAAGCCCGCAGCTCTGCGCCATCGCTAACACAGGCATCAGGCTATAGCCGATGGCTGCCCTCGGCTGGCTGTCATAGGCGATAGGGAAGACCGGGATGCCTTTCTGTACGGCGAGCTTCTTCAATGTCCCGTCGCGCGTCACTGCCGCAAGCATCGCGCCCTTTGCTTGGGAAGCCTTAAAGGCGCTCAGGCATTCCTCGGTGTTTCCCGAGTAGCTCGAGGCGATTACCAAGGTCTTTCGGTTTACTCCAGGAGGCAGGCCATAGTCCCTGTGGACGGCGATGCGTGGCCCATCGCTCGTTCTGAAGAAATCACTTGCCAGCTCTCCGCCTATCGCCGAGCCGCCCATCCCTGCCACAACGAGGCGCTCCGCCCGCCGATACCTGGCCGGCAGCTTCAGCGCCAGGGCCTCTTCCCAGGCGTTGGCGCACTGCTTCGGCAACCCGGCGATGTGCGCGTCCATCCCTGATGGGTCGAGCCGGGTGTAGAGCGCCGCGTCGTCCAGGGGTCTGCTCATGCGCCCGTCAGCCCGCGCGTTTCCGCCAGAAGCTGCTTCACCCGCTCCGGGCTGCTCGTTTCGCAGTAGGTGCGCAGCAGCGGCTCCGTGCCCGAGAAACGGATGAGCGACCAGGAGCCGTCCTCCAGGCGGAAGCGCCTTCCATCGAACGTATCTATGCCCACCACCTTGCTGCCGCTCAGCCGCTCAGGCGTGCTCTCCCCTATCTGTTTCATGATGGACTCACGCCGCGCCGGGTCGAACGTGATGTCAATGCGATCGTAATAGTGCGGACCAACTTTGGAATAAAGGTGCGCGATAAGCTCGGACGGCTTCTTCTTCAGTCTCACCATCATGGATAGGATGTAGAGTCCGGAAAGGATGCCGTCCCTCTCCGGGATATGTCCGGCGAAGCCGTACCCGCCGCTCTCCTCACCGCCTAGCATCGCCTTCTCCTTCATCATGATTGGCCCGATGTATTTGAAACCGACGGATGTCTCAAGGACAGGCACTTTGTAGAGCTCCCCAAGCCGAAAGAGCATGCTGCTGGTCGTGATGGACTTGACGATGGGAGCGCGTTTCCCTTGCACTTCGAGCAGATAGAGCGTTAGCAGGGAGATCGTCTGCAATTGCGTGACGAAATCGCCGTGCTCATCCATTAGTCCTAGGCGGTCGGCGTCCCCATCCGTTGCGATACCCACGTCCGCCTTGTGCTCCCGCACGGCGGCGGCAAGGGCCTGGAGATTCTGCGTGATCGGCTCTGGTTGAGCCATGCCTGGGAATGCCGGGTTGCGCTCCCGGTGGATCTCGATGACCTGCGCCTTCCCGCCCTTCAGCAGCTGGGCGATATAGCCCGCTCCTGCGCCGTACATCGAGTCAACGACGATCTTCAGGGGCGCTTGGCGTATTTCATCCAGGTTCACCAGCGTGCCGATATGCCTTAGGTATGGCCCGGAGGGGTCAAAGCGCTCCAACAGCCCCTTCTTCTCCGCCTCTGCCAAGGACAAGCGCTTCACCTGGCCTGTCTGCTGTGCCTTAGCGATCTGCTCCTCTATCTTTCCGACGATTTCTGGAGAGGCGCTCCCGCCGTAATCGGGTTTGACCTTATAGCCGTTATACGTCCCTGGGTTATGGCTCGCCGTGATGACCACGCCGCCCGTTGCCTTTCGCTGCACCAGGTTGTAGCTCGCAACGGGCGTCGGGCAGGCCCTGTCCGTCAGCAGAACGCGGATACCGTTCCCGCAGATCACCTCCGCGGCCGCCTCTGCGAAATGCTCGGACGCGAAGCGAGTGTCATAGCCGATGACCATCCCCTTCTCAGGCTCTCCCGCCTCTCGGAAATAGTCGGCGACGCCTTGACTGCAGAAGCGGACGTTCTCGAACGTATACTCCTCGCCGATGATGGCGCGCCAACCGTCCGTCCCGAACTTGATCGGTTTCATGCCCATCGTGGCCTATGCTCTCCCGTCGGCTGCGACTGTCGTTCCGGGCGGAAGGTTCGCCCCGTCCCTGATCTGTGCCCCTTCGCCGATGACGACTCCTTGCAGTATCGCACGTTTTCCTACTACTGCGCCCTTGGCTATGGAGGACTCCTTTACCGCTGCTCCTTCTCCGATTTGCACGCCATCCCACAGCACTGCGTCTGTCACCATCGCGCCTTTGCCTATCGTGCAGTTGCGCCCGATCACCGTCGGTCCTGTGACGCGTGCCTCCGGGTGGATTGTACAGTCGTCCCCCGCAATGACAGGCCCCGTGACTTTGGCCCCCGCGCCGATGCGTACATTGCGCCCCTTCCGGACCTCGTCGGGAGAAAGCTCGCGCTCTCCGCTCAGCCTCGCTCTGCCCTCCAAGATGTCCCTGTGGATGCCCAGGTAGCTGGCAGGCGTCCCCACATCGTTCCAATAGCATGGCGGCGCATATGAATATATCGGCGCGCCCACCTCAAGAAGCTTGGGGAAGAGCCCCTTTTCGAACATGTGGTACTCGCCGGGCGGCACATAAGAGAGCGTCTCCGGCTCCAGCACATAACAGCCGCCGTTGATCGTATTCGCCCGTACCTCTTCCTTCTTTGGCTTTTCTGTGAAGCGTGTCACGCGCCCATCGGACGTCGTCTCCACCACGCCGAAGCGTGTCGGGTCCTCCACCCGCACCAGAAAGAGGCTCGCCTTGGCCCTTCGCTCACGGTGGAGGCGCTGCATCGTGCTGAGGTCCATATCGGTCACTACGTCGCCGTTGAAAACTAAAAAAGTGCCCTTGATAAGCCGCTCAAGGTTCTTCACTGCGCCCGCCGTTCCCAGCGGCTGCTCCTCGACGGAGTACGTGATCCGCATCCCTACGCCTCTGCCGTCGCCGAAATAGTCCTCGATGGCCGTCGGCAGGTAGCCGGATGCCAGGATGACCTCAGTGATGCCGTGGGCCTTCAAGTAGGCCAGCATCCGCTCCAGGAACGGCTTATTCACAAGCGGAATCATCGGCTTCGGTAGGTTGGAGGTCAGCGGACGGAGCCGCGTCCCCTGGCCGCCTGCCAATATCACCGCTTGCATGGGCCTGCCCCGCGCTGTCTACGCCTTCGCCGAAGCAGGCTTGCTGGCAACGGCGGTGGTGCGCTTCCCCTTCGCGGCCGAGAGCCTGGCATCTGCCCGCAGCGCCGCAATTTTTGTCGTCTCTTCCCAAGGGAAGAGCACATCGTCCCGGCCGAAGTGGCCGTAGGAGGCTGAGGGCAGGTAGATCGGGCGGCGCAGGCGCAGGTCGCGGATGATGGCCGCCGGGCGAAGGTCGAAGTGCTTATGGATAAGCTGCAGGATCTTCTCGTCGGGGATCTTGTTCGTCCCGTAGGTCTCGATGGAGATGGAGATCGGCTTCGCGACGCCGATGGCATAGGAGACCTGGATTTCCAAGCGGTCGGCGAGTCCAGCTGCCACGATGTTCTTCGCCACCCAACGCGCCGCGTACGCTCCTGATCGGTCAACCTTCGTCGGGTCCTTGCCCGAAAATGCGCCGCCGCCGTGCCGCGCGACTCCGCCGTAGGTGTCCACCAGGATCTTTCGCCCGGTGAGGCCGGCATCACCCGTGGGCCCGCCGATGACGAAGCGCCCGGTGGGGTTAACGTAGATCTTCGTCTCCTTGGTGCGCAGGTGCTTGGGGATGATGGGCTTGATGATCTCTTCTGTCACATCCCGCCGGATGACGTCCATGGAGACTTCCGGGGCGTGCTGTGTGCTGACCACCATGGCCGTGACCGCCTTCGGCACGCCGTGATCGAACTCGATAGTCACCTGCGATTTGCCGTCCGGCCGCAGGTAGGGCAGCGATTGCGATTTCCGCAGCTCCGCCAGGCGGCGCGTCAACTTGTGCGCTAGGAAGACCGGCAGCGGCATGAACGTGCCGGGAGAATAGGGTTCGCTCTCCGTGCAGGCGAAGCCCACCATCATGCCCTGGTCGCCCGCGCCGATCTTATCCGGGTCCTCCTCGCCGTTCTCCGCGTTCTTGCTCTTTGCCTCAAGCGATTTATCCACGCCTAGCGCGATATCTCCCGATTGCTCCTTGAGCGAGACAAGGACGCCGCAGCTCTGGAAATCAATGCCGTACTCCGGTTTCACATATCCGGCGCGGCGAACGGCCTCCCGGACGACCTTCGGGATGTCAACGTATCCGTCGGTGGTGATTTCGCCCAGGACGGCGATGAGTCCGGTCGTGGTCGCCGTTTCGCAAGCCACCCGCGCCATGGGGTCTTGCGCCAACAGCGCGTCCAGTATCGCGTCGGATACCTGGTCGCACAACTTGTCCGGGTGGCCTTCCGTGACCGACTCGGAGGTGAAGAGGTACGATGATGAATCCGTGAATGTGAATGCCATGCTCTTGTTCCTTTGTGATGGATTTTAGAGGGGATTAGGTGCCTTCAGACCAGCTCGCGAGGTACTTCTGCTGGGCTGGAGTGAGCTTGTCTATGGACATGCCGAGCGTTCGCAGCTTGATGCTCGCCACCTCTTGGTCAATCTCCTTCGGGACCGGGTAGACCCCCGGGCGGAGCGGCTTTCCGCGGCTCGCCAGGTACTCTGCGCACAGCGCCTGGTTCGCGAAGCTCATGTCCATCACCGATGCAGGGTGTCCCTCTGCCGCCGCCAGGTTGATGAGCCGTCCTTCGCCCAAGACGAATACCTTGCGCCCGTTCTCCAGCGTGAACTCCTCCACGAACGGCCGCACCTCTCGCCGCGCCTCGGACATCTTCTCCAGTTCCTTCAGGTTGATCTCCACATTGAAGTGCCCGGAGTTCGCCAGGATCGCGCCGTCCTTCATCGTCTCAAAGTGCTGCTTGTCTATGGCGTTCAGCCCGCCCGTGACGGTGATGAAGATGTCGCCCTGCGGCGCAGCGTCGTTCATCGGCATGACCTCAAAGCCGTCCATCGCCGCCTCCAGCGCTCGCACCGGCTCCACCTCGGTTACGATGACCTGGCCCCCCTGGCCTTTTGCGCGCATCGCCACGCCGCGCCCGCACCACCCGTAACCCGCCACTACCACCTTTTTCCCCGCCCAGAGGACGTTTGTGGCCCGTGTGATGCCGTCCAGGGTGCTTTGGCCTGTGCCGTAGCGGTTATCGAACATATGCTTTGTATCGGCGTCGTTCACCGCGATGATGGGGTACTTCAGGGCCTTATCCGCCGCCATGCTGTGCAGCCGGTGGACCCCTGTCGTCGTCTCCTCCATCCCGCCGATGACGTGCTGGAGCAGCGCCTTCCGATCCTTGTGCAGCGTCGAGACGAGGTCCGCCCCGTCGTCCAGTGTCATCGTCGGCTTAAGGTCTAGCGCCGATTGGATATGCCGGTAGTACGTCTTGTTGTCCTCGCCCTTGATGGCGAAGGTGGGGATGCCGTACTCCTGGGCCAGCGCCGCCGCCACGTCATCCTGCGTGCTGAGCGGGTTGGAGGCGCACAGCGTCAGCTCCGCGCCTCCCGCCTGGAGCACAAGCATCAGGTTCGCGGTCTCCGTGGTCACATGGAGGCATGCCGCGATGCGCTGGTTGCGTAGCGGCTTCTGCTTGGCAAAGCGCTGTTGGATCTCGCGCAGCACGGGCATCTCCCGCCCGGCCCACTCGATCCGCTTTACCCCGTCCTTCGAAAGTTTGACGTTCTTTACATCGCCTGTTGCCAAAGTGTGCCTGCTTTCTTTTGAGGTTGAATGTGGCTACTTGCCTGTCAGGAACGGGTAAGCCTTTGCCTTCCAGGCCCCCATCCCGCCCTCGACGTTGTAGAGCTTCGTCAGGCCCATCGCCGCCGCGATCTCGCATGCCAGCGCGCTCCGCACCCCCGCCGCGCAGTAAAAGATCACTTCCTTTTCCTTGCTCACCTCACCGATGCGTTCATACAGCGCGTCCACGGGGATAAGCTTGGCCCCTTTGATGTGGCCCTTCTCCCACTCATGGGGCTGCCGCACATCCACCACGTCATACTTCCCGGTGTCAATCATGCGCTTCGCCTCGTCCACGGTGATGCGCTTGAACGGCTCTTGAGGTCCTTTGCTCGTCATCGTCGTCTCTCCTCTCGCTTACTTGATGTACTTGCCGATGAGCGGCGCAAGCTCTTTCTTGACGCCCGCCGGGATGTGGTCTGGTGCCGTGATGATGGCTGTCGCCAGGGCGCTGTGACATGAGCAGGAGCGCCCTGGGGAGATGCTCGCCACCACGCGCCGAACGATGCTCTTGGAGCGCTCCACGTTCTTCCCCAAGTTCTCGATCACCATCTGTGTCGTCACGCTCTCATGCCCGGGGTGCCAGCAATCGTAGTCCGTGGAGCAGGCCACCGTTGCGTAGCACATCTCTGCCTCCCGGGCCAGCTTCGCCTCCGGTAGCGCCGTCATGCCGATGACGCTTGCCCCCCAGGAGCGGTACAGGTGCGATTCTGCCTTCGTGGAGAACTGCGGCCCCTCCATGGCGATGTACGTTCCCCCTTTGTGTGCCCGCGCCCCGTCCTGGGAAGCGGCGCGGTGCAACGTCTTGCTGAGGTCCCCACAGAATGGATCGGCGAAGGCGACATGCACCACAAGGCCGTTGCTAAAGAAGGTGTTGGCTCTTAGGCGCGTCCTGTCTATGATCTGGTCTGGGATGACGATATCCAGTGGCCGTATCTCTTCCTTCAGGCTCCCCACGGCGCTCACGGAGATGATCTGCCGCACGCCCAGCAGCTTGAGCGCGAAGATATTTGCCTGGTACGGCACGTTCGTGGGGTTGAGCTTGTGCCCCCGAGCGTGGCGCGGCAGGAACGCCACCCGCTTCCCCTCCAGCGTCCCGACGATGATCGCGTCGCTCGGCGATCCGAAGGGCGTGTTCGCCTTTACCTCGTGCACCTGCTCGAGTCCGGCCATCTGGTAGAGCCCGGAGCCGCCGATGACCGCGATTTCCGCCTGTGGTTGTGCCATGCCTCTCCTGCCGATTAGGCCGCCAGCATCCGCTTTAGGCTGGCGGCGTATGGGCGCTTCGCCACGCCCTTTTCCGTGATGATTGCTGAGATATAGCGGTTCGGCGTTACATCGAAGGCCGGATTCGCGGCGCGAACGCCCGCGGGGGCCGTCCGCACGCCTCCAAAGCCGGTCACTTCCTCGCTCTTACGCTCTTCGATCGGGATATCCTTCCCCCGCTTGAGCTTCGGGTCAATCGTGCTCGTCGGCGCGGCTACATAGAAAGGCACGCGGTTCTCCTTCGCCAGCACCGCCAGCGAATATGTCCCGATCTTGTTCGCCACGTCGCCTTCCATTGTGATGCGGTCCGCCCCTACAAGGACGCAGGCGATCCTGCCGGAGCTCAGGAAATGCCCCGCCATGGAATCGGTGATCAGCGTCACATCGCACCCGTCTTGCTGCAGCTCCCACGCCGTCAGGCGCGCTCCCTGGAGCAGCGGGCGCGTCTCTGTGGCGTAGACCCCGGCGATCTTCCCCTGCGCCCGCGCCGAGCGGATGACCCCCAGCGCCGTCCCGTACCCCGCCGTCGCCAGGCTTCCGGTGTTGCAGTGCGTCAGCACCGTGGACCCGTTGCCGATGAGCTTGGCTCCGTGTCCCCCCAGCGTCTCGTTCGCCTTCAGGTCCTCCTCCTGTATCGCCCGCGCCTCCCGCTCGATGGCGTTCTGTATCGTGGCCGCCGTCTTCTCTCTTGATGCGGCCTGAATCACCCGCCGGGCCGCCCACGCCATGTTGACCGCCGTCGGCCGCGCGGCCACGATCTCGTCAGCGATGGCTTGCACTTTCTTCAGATACAGTGCCCTGTCTGTAGCCCTCACTGTCCGGGCCCCTAGAGCGATGCCGTACGCCGCCGCTACCCCCAGGGCCGGCGCGCCCCGCACCCTGAGCGACTTGATCGCCTCGATGAGCTGGCGATAGTCGCTGATATCCAGGTAGACCTGCTGTTGCGGGAGCAGCGTCTGGTCGAGCAACCGCACGCTGCCATTCTTCCATTCGATGCTGTTGATAGGCATAAAAAAATCTCTCGCAGGGGAGAGACTCGTGACGATCCGTCAGCTTGCTCTCATCCTCCCTCGGTCTCGCCTCGGGTGGACTTGGCACCATACCCTTAATTAGGGCTGGTTGCCGGGCTTCGCAGGGCCTGCGTCCCTCTGCCTCTCTCGATAAGAGCTATTCACCTTTCACGAACGAAAATAGTACTAGATTCCAAGGGGTTCGTCAATCGAGAAAACCGGCTACTTGAACAGGCCTCCGGGCTGGCACGTTCGGCAGTAGCTCGTGATGCGTCCGTTCGGCTCGATTTCCGCTATCGTCGCCCCGCACCTCGGGCACGGCTGGCCCCCCTTGCGGTGCACTTTCAGGAAGTCGCGCACCTTCTCATTGATCGTCTCACCCATCCGGTCCGCGACGATCGGGATAGCCCAGGCGTACACTGTGTGGATAGCCTCATACAGCCTGCCAAGCTGTTCAGGCGTCAGCTCCCGGCTTCACGTGAATGGGTAGATCCGCGCCTCGAACAGGATCTCATCCACATAGGCATTTCCTATCCCGGTGATAAAGGCGTCGTTCGTCAGCGTGTTCTTAATCTGCCCTGGGTAGCGTTTGATGCGCTTCAAGAACTCGTCCTTCGTCAGCGCGGGGTCTAGCGCGTCTATCCCCGTTCCCTCCAGCCTCGGCACCTCGCCGCGCGCCTCTTCCTGCGTCAGGTACGTCTTCCCGTCCGCCTTCTCATCGAAGTAGCGCAGCTCACGCCCGTTCTCAAAGCCCATGCGCCACCCTGTGCGCTTCGGGACAGCGCTGCCTCTCTCCGCCAGCTGAAGCCTTCCCGTCAGCATCAGGTGGATCGCCATCAGGTGTCCGCTGGCAAAGTGGAGAAGGACAAACTTCCCCTTGCGTTCAGCCTTGGTAAGCCTGTTCCCCGTCAACAGCCGCTCGAACTCCTCCTTCGGCGGCCTCCTCACCACAACGGGGATGCGCACTTCAGCCGATGTGACCTTCTGCCCGGCGATCGTCCTGTTGATGACCGCCACGATGGCCTTAAGCTCGGGAATCTCCGGCATGAATCTTCCTAACTCCGGCCTCAAAATAGATGCTGCACATTGTTGCGTGACATATTGCATTTCCCATAACAGGTAGTGTACCCTGTACCGAGTAAACTTTGTTTTGAACGTTTGAGGAACCACCCAGGAGAGACGAATTATGCGAACCAGGACGAGTCTGCGACTGCTCATTGGGACGGCGCTCATAGTGAGCCTTATCCTTGGAATCCTGGCAAGCTCTGCGGTTCTGGCCCAGGGTGGCGTCACCGTCGTCACTGGCTCCGTCACGATTGACGGCAACCCGGCTCCCGCAGGCACCACCGTCGAGGCAGTCTTCAACAACGCCGTCGTCGGCTCCACCACCACCGGCCGCGATGGCTTCCAGGCCAACCAATACCGCATAGACATCACAGCCTCCGGCAACCTCGAAGGCCAGGTTGTCACGCTCCGCGTTCCTAATCAGGCCTCGGCCACCCCCGCCACCTTCACCTTCTCCGCTAACCGCGTCTTTACCGTGAACGTCGCCGCCGTTCGCCCGGCGCCCACGGCCACGCCCGTGCCGCCCACGGCGACACCCGTGCCTCCCACCGCTACTCCAGTCCCTCCCACGGCCACCCCAGTGCCTCCAACTGCCACGGCTAGGCCCGTGCCTCCCACCGCTACTCCAGTCCCTCCCACGGCCACCGCAACGCCTCGCCCGCCCACGGCGACCCCCGTTCCCCCCACCGCAACCCCCGTGCCGCCCACCCCCACCCCTGAAAAGAAGGGCGGCGGTGGCTGCAGCGCCGCCAAAGAGGCCACCGGCACCGTTGATGCCGGCTGGCTCGCCCTCGGCCTCGTCGTCCCCGGTCTCGCCCTCGCCAAGTGGCGACTCGGCTCTCGCCGCCGCGACGACGAAGAATAACCGCCCCGCCTAGCCTCGAAAAAAGCCCCGGCCTGGATATCCAGGCCGGGGCTTCTCTTTTGCCTCGCGAACCTGATCTGCACAGCTAGGTCCTGCCCGTATATGCCAGATGGGATGAAGGACTAACCCACACGGCCCTCTTCCAAATCTCAGGGCCTCCCCTTGACGGCCTCTGCGCGAGTTCGGAGGCCCAGGTAGGGGCCTCTCTGGCCTCTGCAGTGACGCCTCCCCTGCGCTGACCGTGGGGCTCTTGCGCTTCGCCCTCTGAGATGCGTATACCGGGGCGCTCTCTCCTCTTAGTTGCTTGGGGAAGCACAGCGCGACCTGATGAACAGACGGCAACGGCTTGGAACGCCTGAGCCGTAGACTCCTCTTTGGCCCGGCATGTGAAAAGATACGGTTCCATGAGGCCGCCCCCTGCCCAGGGCGACTGTGGCAGACCGTTGGGCTAGGGCCATCTGCCTCGCCCCGAATGGAGGCTGTCGCGGCCTCGCCCTTTCGGGGGCCTTCAGCGCCCGGGGGTCCCTCTCTAGAAAGCCGGGCTCAGCGTCAAGAAAGAAGCCCCCGGCATATGCCGGGGGCTTCTAAGCGCTCGTTCTCTCCGCTGTGCCGTTACGGCTTGCGGCGTCTCATCAGGAAGTAGCCGCCGCCAAGGGCGAGTACCGCGATGATGATGACCACCACCGTCACGACTACTGCCGTATTCCCGCCTTCGTCCTCCTCGGGCACCGGCGTCGGCACCACAACAGGCGTCGCCGTTGTTACCGGTGTTCTGATCGGCGTTGCCGTCGGAACCACGGTTGGGACTGCCGTCGGCGCAACCGTCGGGGCTCTCGTCGGCGCAACCGTCGGCGGCACTGCCGTCGGCGTCGCCGTCGGGGCTCTCGTCGGCGCAACCGTCGGCGGCACTGCCGTCGGCGTCGCCGTTGGTGCAGGTGGCCGGCTCAGAGCCAGCAGGGCGAAGACCGAGAGGCCTCGCGGCGAGACCACGGTGAAGACCACCGGGTCTGCGTTGGCGTCCACGGGCACCACGGGCAGAAGCTCCGTCGTCCCGTCGTCTGCCACCCGCGCCACGCGGATGTTGGCGATGCCGAACGACTGCACCCACGCCCGGCCGACGCTCATGTTGAGCGTGGCAGGCCCGCGCGCGGCCTCGTTCAGAGCGGCCGATTTCGTGATGTTCACGGAGAAGGCCGTGTTCGCCACGCTCGTGCCCGCGCCAGTGGCTACCAGGCTGATGCTCGTGCTCGCCGCCAGGTCGGCCGTCTTGGAGACGCTCACCTGGAACGTGGACGTCTGCGGCACCGCGTTCAGCGTCGCCGTCATGTCCACGCCTGCCGTGCCCACGAGGGGATCGGCCTGGGCCAGGTTCACCTGCTGTCGTGGAACTTCCAGCTCAACGCGCTGCACCTGTCCGGTCGCCGCTGTGCCCGTGCCGGTCAGGGCTGAGGTCGTCACGCGCACTGATGCCTGCGTCTTCCCTTGCTCGTCGCGCACCGGCACCCGGATGATGTTCTGGTTGCCGACGCGCTGCACCGTCACGCCCGTCGTCGGGTCGTTGAAGGTGTTCAGAGTCGCCCCTTGCGGCAGCGTCATAGGTAGCGTCACCGTGCCGCCCGCCGCCGGGATCGTCGTCGTCCCGCCTGTCGTGCGGATCGTATTGCCTGCCGCGTCCGTGCCTGTGGCCGTCTGGCCTATCGTTGCCGTGTTGGTCACCGTCGTATTCACAACCGTTATCGGCGGAGCCGTCGGAGGGATCGTCGGGGGAGCCGTGGGCGGAGCCGTCGGCTGGCCTTGGCCCCCGGACGCCGTCGAAATCGCCGTCGGGATCGCCGTCGGGATCGCCGTCGGCGTCGCCGTCGGGATCGCCGTCGGCGTCGCCGTCGGGATCGCCGTCGGCGTCGCCGTCGGTGCAGGTGGCTGGCTCACCGTCACCGAAATAACGGCCGAAGGCGGCGTCTCCCCGTTCGTGGAGGCCA
>Ga0194132_10003945_pt1 | contig 25774 bp, 19 predicted proteins | sample TA2KigOf80mmetaG_FD_148612 | JGI IMG/M metagenome (GOLD analysis project Ga0194132, IMG submission 148612) | Freshwater microbial communities from Lake Tanganyika, Tanzania - TA2015054 Kigoma Offshore 80m | ecosystem: Environmental > Aquatic > Freshwater > Lake | place: Tanzania: Lake... | reverse complement strand
GGTCGAGCCGTGGAACTCCAACTTGATCTCGCGGTCGAAATCCACACGCAGGGGGTCATTTCGGCGGTCACCCATTGGGTTCCTCGGTCATTTCGGCAGGAAAGAGGCAGAAACGCTGGGAATCCCAGGGTTCCGGCGCACATGCCATGCCGAAAGTCGAAGGTCATCTGGGAAATAGGGGGTTACACGGCGCAGGGCAAGCGCGGCTACCTGCTCACCAGCCGGCTCGAAGAGGAGCAACACCACGACACCGAGGCGGGCCTGTTCCGCCGTCTGAGTGAGCGGTTCGAGGTGTGCGCGCTGGGCCTGCGCAAGGTGCGCGACGAGTGGGAAGAGTTGCGCGCCGACCCCGCGCGCGGGGGAATCATTGGGTAGTGCGAAGCCGCGCAAGACTTCACTTCTTCTTCGGCGCGGGCTTGAGGTACTTGGGCAGGTCGGCGGGGTCGAGCGCGACCTTTGCCCCGTCCTTCGGCACCTCCAGCCCCGCGGCCCATAGCACGCCGTTGACGAGGAACCGGCGGTAGCCCTCTTGCGCGAAGCTGGCGTGCAGGTGCGCCCCGGTGAACGCGAACGCGCGCCCGCCCTCCGGCCGCTCGTAGGTCCACGACACCACGTCCTGCGCGCCCTTCGGCTTGGCCGCGGCCTTCGGGTTCCACGTCCGCAACAGCGGCGTCACGCCCTTCAGCTCCGGCACGAACGTGTTCTGGTACAGCCACCCGTCGTCGATCTCGAACTTCGCGACCCCGCGGCAGACCGCGTGATCCGGGAACGTGTCGAACGTCGTGACCCAGTGCGCCCGCGCGCCGGTGCCCTTCTCCCACGCGCCGCCGGCCCACCCGCGGGCCTTGTCGCCGAAGTCCTTCGTGTACTCGACCGTCTGGTGCAGTTGCACCAGCCCGACCTTGTCGTCCATCAGCTTCTGGACCGCCGGGAGCCGCTTCTCCTTCAACACTTGGTGCTTGTCCGCGCCGTCGAAGAGGAACACGACGGCCTTCGCGCCGGCCAGCGTTTCGGGCTTCTTCGGCCAGTCGAGCGCGAGCACGGGCGCGACGCCGTTTTGCGCGAGCAGGTCGGCGAGGACCGCGCACCCGGCGACGTACTCGTGCTCGCCCGGCTTGAAGTAGCCGGAACCGGCGACCAGTACGACCTTCGGCAACTTCGGGTCGGCCGGCGGTTGCTCGACGGGCGGATCGTTCTTGTCGGCGGCGCGGGCGACCGACGCCAGCGCGAGCGCGCCGGCGAGGAGCGAGAGGAATCGCATGGCAGCGGTCTCGTGGAAGGGTGTGTCGGGCCGCGGGCTACTACTTCCCCTGTGGCGCGGAAGGCTCACGGCACCGCCCGCGCCATCGCGATGCGCATGCGGGTGGAACCACGATCGGCGGGGTTGCTCCAGACCACCCGCATGCGCATCGCGATGGCGCGGATAGCGGTGCTGGAACAGCCTTCCCCGAGTCGCAGTGGTAGGCAAACGCTCGGACGACGCAACATCGTCCACGTTGCAGAGCAACGAGCTAACCCGCGACCCGACACGTTACGCCAAATGCTACGCCCGCGCGCGCCGCGGTGCAAGGGGGCGCGCACCGTACCTACCCCCGGCGCGCGGGGGTCGCTACACTGACCGGGCGAAGGAATCCTCTCCCCTTCTGTTCCGCGGAGCGGGCCGCCCGCATGCCGATCGTGTTATCCCTCACCGGGCAGACCGACGCCGCCGAGCGGCTGTCGCGCGCCGAGGCGCGCGACTGGCTCGCGCGCGCGGCCGTTTGGTTCGAGGGCGAGGGCGACGCGGTGCTCGACGCACGCGTGGTGCGCGACGCCGAAGAGCGCCCGGTGCTGCTACTCGCGCTGCACCCGGCCGCGCCCGCGGCCGAGGTCCGGCTGGGCGCGAGCGGGAAGCTCCGCGTGTCGGCCCCCACCGCCGTCGCCGGCCCCGGCTACCACATCTACCTGTGCGGGCTGTTCCGCCAAATGGCCGCGGAGTTCCGCTTCAACTGGGTGGCCGACGACTGCACCGACCCGACCGGGTTCTTCCTGTCGAAGGACCGCGGCGCGTGCGAGGCGCACTTCCTGCGGTGGCTCGCGGACGAGTGCGCGACCGGGCCGCGGGCCATCGGGCTGCCGCGCGACCACGGGTACACGTACCCCGCGGAGGTGCTGACCCCGCTCGGCCCGCGGGCGCGCGAGTGGTGCGCCGCGGTCGCCGCCGACCCCGCCGCCGGGCGCGACTTCTTCCCGTGGTGGGCCCCGGACCTCGACGACGCGTTCTACCGCGGGCGCGCGCTCGTGCGCCTGTGGTGCGATTACTTCTGGCGCGCACCGCTGTCCGAGGACGAGGGCGAGATCGCGGACCAGATCGCCAACGACCTCGCCAGCGCGTTCAAGTTGGACCCCGGCGGCGAACTGCCGTGGGCCGAGTGGCTCGAACTGCTGACCGCGATCGAGGGCGACGACGAGGGCTACTGTGTCACGCCGAAGGATCAGGTGCTGAGCATCGAGCTGTGGAAGCGCACCGGCCCGCCGCCGGGCGGCCCGCGGATCGGCTACCGGCGCTACCCGGTGCGGGTCGCGCTGGGCGACGGGTGGGCGGTGGAGGTGCCCGGCGAGATGGCCCGCGAGCGCAACGACGACGGCACGTGGGACGCATGGGACCGCACGCGCACGGTCTGGTTTCAGGCGCTGCGGTTCACGAAGCGCGACGGCGCGCCGCCGACCGCGGCCGAGGCGGTCGAGGTGGGCCGGCGGAGCCTGCCGGACGGCGAGGCGGTGCCGCCGCTCGACCGGGCCGGGCTGCGCGGGGCCGCGGTGTTCGGCCCGGTGGACGAGGACGGCCGCACGCTCTGGCGGCTCAGCGGTGTGACCGGCGCGCCCGGCCAGCTCGCGGTGTGCAACGTGTACTGCGAGAGCGCCGCCGACCGCGACTGGGCCGTGCGCACGTGGCACTCGCTCGCCCTCGGCGAGTAGCGCGGCGCGCCTCACCCCACGTCCATCACGACGCGGAACCCGATGGTTTCCGAGGCCGAGTCCGGGGGGTGGCCGCGGCGCGCGGCGCAGCGCAGGTCGATGGGCAGCATCCCGTAGCACCCGCCGCGGACCACGCGCAACATGCCCGCCTTCGGTCCCGGCGGGTCGGCCGGCGGGCTGTCGAAGTAGTAGTACTCGTCGAACCAGTCCTGCACCCACTCTTGCACGTTCCCCAGCATGTCGTGAAGCCCGAAGGGGTTCGCCGGGAACATGGCGACCGCGCACGTGCTCTTGCCCGACTGCTTCTGCCCGGAGGTCGCGAACAGCGCGTCCTTGCCGGTGAGCTTGTCGCCGCAGTAGTAGTCGGTGGTCGTTCCGGCGCGGCAGGCGTACTCCCACTCGGCCTCGGTGGGCAGCCGGTAGGTGCGCCGGTGAACCTGTTCGTCCGGCATCCGCGCGAGCTGGTCGCAGAACCGCACGGCTTGGTCCCACTTGACGTGCTCGACCGGGTGCTCGCCGCCGCTGCTGTGCGAGCGGAACTTGCTGGGGTTCTTGCCCTTCACCGCCTCGTACTGGGCCTGCGTGACCGGCACCACGGCCATGTAGAACGGGCGCGTGATCTTGACCTCGTGGACCGGCCCTTCGAACGAGCGCCCGGAGGTGTCGTCGCCCATCTTGAACGCGCCGGGGGCGACGCGCACGAACGTCATGCCGACGGAGTTGCGGACGAGGCGCGTGGGGCCGCCGGCCGCGGACGACCCCGGCCCGCCGCTGGTGAGCGGGCCGCCGCCGACCTTCGCCAGCATCGCCGCCGCGCTGCTGGCCGCGGCCTCGGCGTCGAAGTTGCGCCCGCGCGCGGTGGTCACCGGCGTGTGGGCGACCGAACTGCCGCTCTTGAGCGCGATGAGCTTCGAGCCGTCCGCGCCGCCGGCCGGGTCCGGGGGCGCGACCGTGACCCCGGCCAGCGCCTCGGCCAGCGCCGCGGCGCTCCTCGGGCGCTTGTCGGCGCGCGTACTCAGGCACGCCTGTAGCACGCGCGCCTGCGAGTCGGTGAACCCGGCGGGGCGCAGCTCCTCGATCCACTCCGCGCCGAACGGGGCCGCGACCGCCGGGTCGCGCTTGAGCAACTGGAACCAGATCATCCCGATGGCGTGGACGTCGTCGGTCTGCGCCGGCGGCTCCTTCTTCGCCTGTTGCGGGCAGGCGTACAGGCTGGTGGCCGCGCCGCGCTGGGCGAGCCGCTGCTGCTCGCCGCGGGGCCCGGTCTTCGCCAGTTCCAACGCGCGCACGCTCTCGATCTGCCCCCAGCCGAAGTCCGTCACCCACATCGTGAACTTGCCGCCCTCGGTCGGGTGCAGCAGCACGTTGCTCGGTTTCAGGTCGCGGTGAACGATGCCCTTGTCGTGGGCCTTCGCCACAATCGTCGCGAGCCGGCGGATCAGCTTCAGCGCCGCCTCCGGCTTCGCGGAGTCGTAGCGCCACTTCCAATCGAACATCAGCCCGGCGAGGTCGTACCCGTACACGAACGGCGCTTCGAGGCAGGGCGGGTCGGTTTCGAGGTACACCGAGCGCAGCGGCAGGATGCCGGCCGATTCGTTCAGATCGAACACTTGGGTGAACAGCGCGGTGCCGGCCTTCACGCGGTCGCGCGACTCGGCGTCGATGACGAACTTGAGCGCGGCCGGCGACAGTTCGGGGGCCGCGGGGTCGTCCCCGGCCCACACCTCGGAGTTCTGGCCCAGCCCGCGCAGCTCCGTGAGGGTCCAGTTGTCGAGGCCCGCGGGCTTGTCGCCCGCTTTGAACCGCGGCGCGCGCGGCGGGAGGAACACGCCCAGTTCTTCGGGCTTGCCGAGCGCGAACTTGTCGGGCACCGTCTTGCCGTCCGGGTCCGACGGGCGGCGCAGAATCTGCCGCACCGTGACCGGCAGCGCGCGCAGGTACGCCGCGAGTTCGGTCTTCGGCACCGCGTGCGTGGTGGCCAGTTCGGTGATGAGTTCGCCGAGCCGCCGCTCGTACTCGGTGGGGTCCACGGCGGCGCACTCGGCGAGGGCGGCGCGCAGGTCCGCGCCGGGCAACTTGCGGTGCGTGTAGTCGTACGCGGTCTTCGCCACGTCGGGTAAGATGTCGGCGAACGGCCACTGCCCCTGAAGGGCTTTGCGCCCCTTTTCACAGAGCGCTTGACCGATGCACTCAAGGAGTGCTTGCAGGCGGGGCATGGCGACGCCTCCGGGCGAGGGAGAATGCCGGTGGCACGGCGAAGCGAGTTATGTGGAGTGTAAGCCCCGGCGCGCCGCACCACAAGGGCGCGCGAATCGCTACTACTGGGGTACCAATCCGCGGGCCGCGCGGTCATTATCGGGCGCGCCCGGCACGCGGCCGGGCACGAGTTCCTTTTGAGGTCATCCCATGCGCTCCGTTCTCGCCGCGGTCGCGGCCCTCGTGTCCCTGTCCCCGGCGCTCCGCGCCGACGACGCCGCCGACGCGCGGGCCGTAGTCGCCAAGGCGATCAAAGCCCGTGGCGACAAGCCCGACGCCAAGCCCGCCGCGATGACGTGGAAGGAGGCGGGCAAGTTCACCGCGATGGGCTTCGCCCTACCCTACACCGCGGACTGGGCGTTCGAGGCCCCGGACAAGTACCGCTTCGTGCTAGAGGGGACGTTCGGCGACGCCAAAATCAACATCAAGGCCGTCGTGAACGGCGATAAGGCGTGGGAGGCCGAGGGCGACAAGGTGCGCGAGATCACCGGCGAGAAGCTCGACTACGTCCGCGGCGAGGCGTACCAACTGTGGGTCATCTCGCTGACCCCGCTCGTGACCGACAAGGGGTTCACACTCGCGACCGCGAAGGGCAAGGACGTTGCCGGCAAGCCGACGTCTGCCGTGAAGGTGACGCGCGACAAACAGCGCGCCATCACCCTCTACTTCGACAAGGACAGCGGCCACTTGGTGATGTCCGAAACGACGGTGAAGGACGAGTTCCAGAAGTGGAAGGAGGTGCCGGACGAGGCGTACTACTCCGACTACAAGGAAACCGGCGGCAAGCAGCGGTTCACCAAGTTGAAGGTCGTGCGCGACGGCAAGACGCTCATCGAGTCCACGCTGTCCGACGTGAAGGACGCCGAGAAACTGGACGCGAAGCTGTTCGCGAAGCCCTGAGTAGAGGGCAGTGGGCAGGAAGAGAGAAGACAGAAGCCAGAGGGCAGAAGAGGCTGCTTCTGCCGACTCTCTCTTCCTGCCCACTGCCCACTATCCACTAAACCGGCAGCAATCGGAGCGTGTCCACGGCGGCGCGGACGACGGCGGCTTGGTCCCACGGCAGTGTGACCGATTCGCCGCGCTGCCACAGTGGGAACTGGTCGGCGTGGTGCGGCGACAGCGGGTTGCCGCTCTGCCCGCCGCACAGCACGAACGTACTGAGTGCGAGGTTGTCGAGGTCGAACACGCACCGCAGGTTGGCGATGTTGTGCGTGTGGTCGGTGGGCTTCAGGGGGAGCGCCCCGGCCTGACTGACGGTGTTGCAGTCGCCGCCGCACGGGACCGGGCCGCAGTTGAACGCCGGGCCGAGCCACTTGTGCTTGGCGAACAGTGGGTGTTCGAGGCGCAGCGTGCGCAGGTGGCCCCACGCCCAGAACCCCGGCCCCGGCCCCGCGACCCGGCGCAGTTGGCGCACCGCTTCCGCCAGCGCCGCTTCCATCTCTACAGGCCACGACGCGAACCAGCCCGCCGGTTGCTCGCGCACCAGTTTCGACAGGTGCGCGATACGGCGGTCGCCGAACAGGTTCCCACCGAGAAGCCCCATCGCGCCCTTGCCGAGCGCGGTCGCCCACGCCTTCGGCGCTTTGGCCTTCGCGACGCGCACACACAGTTCGGCCGTGAACAGCTCGAACACCGCGGCGGCCGGCGACTCGGTTTCGACGCGCCCGTCCCACGGGGCCAGCAGGTCGAGGGCCTGCCGCGCGTCGGCGTCGGTCGGTGCGAGCGCGAGTACCGCGTCGCGCATCTCGCGCCACGGGATCGACTGCACGTCCATCTGGATCGCACCGACCTCGGCGGCGGTCCAACCCGAATCGCGCGCCGCGAGCCGCTCACAGATGCGCTTCGCGCGATAGTCGTCGATGAAGTCCGCGCCGAGCCACGCGGAGCGTGATCGCGGGTCGTCGTTCGCGGTCGCCAAATACCCGCAGTCGGGGTTCACCGCGGACGGCATCTGCTCGAACGGCACGGTGCCGGTCCACCCGCTGTCGGGCGCGTCCGCGGGTCGCGGGAGCAGGCCGTTGCCGCCGGCGCGGGTCGGCACTTCGCCCACCAGTTGCCAGCCGATGGTGCCCGTGCTATCGGCGTACAGCACGTTCAGCGGCAGCACCGGCCACGCGGCGAAGTGGGCGCGGAACTGGTCGAACGAGCGCGCGCCCGGCGCGCCGAAGAACCCGACCAGTGGGCGCGGCTGGAGCCAGATCGCGGACAGCGACAGCGCGAACGGCACGTCGGGCACGAGCGCCGACAGCACCGGGCCGCGCGGCGTGACCAGCACGTCTTCGATCACGTCGGCCGCGCCCTTCACCGCGATCACTTCCTGCACCACTTCGCACGGCGCGAAGGTGCCGTCCGGTTGGCGCACGGACTTCGCATCGGGGCCGATGGTCTCGATGAAGAAGTCCGAGTTGTCGGTGAGGCCGGCGGTCACGCCCCACGCGGCGAACCCGTTGTGACCGATGGGGAACCCCAGCGTGCCCGCGAGCGCCGCCCCGGCGACTTCCCACTGCGGCGTGCGGACGTGCGCCAAGTACCACGGGGCCGGGCACGTCGGCGCGAGGTGCGGGTCGGACGCCAGCACCGGCTTGCCGCTGGCCGTGCGCGACCCGGCCACGGCCCAGTTGTTCGAGCCGCCCCCGCGCGGCAGGTAGGCGCGCAGGGCGTCGAGGTCGGCGGTAAGCAAACCTAACCCCCCAACCCTCTTCCCTAGGAGGAAAGGGGGAGCGGGATTTACTCCCCCTTCACTCCTAGGGAAGGGGGTTGGGGGGTTAGGTTCTTCCGTCGGATCGAGCGCCAGCATCGCGCCCTCACCGTCCGCCAGCAGGATGCGCAGCCGCGCCAACTCGACGTCCCAGTTGGAAGGGAGCATGAACGATTGCAGCTTGACGACGGCGAGCGCGTCGGCGGCGTCCCACGAGCTCGGCGCGCCGCCGGCCAGTGCGAACTCGTGCGGCTTCTTCGACAGGCCCGCGGTGGTGCCCGCAGTCACTCCCAGCGCGAACGACTCGAACGCGGCGCGCACGTCGGGCGCGAGGACCGCGAGTTGCGCCTCCGCGCCGCGGCGGAACCCGATGCGCCGCGCCGCGCGGTCCGCGGGGAGCGCCACCGGGCCGAGCCACTCCGCGAGCCGCCCGCGCGCGAGCCGCCAGAACACTTCGAGTTGCCCGGCGCGGTCTTGGCCCTGACAGAACCCGAGCGCGAAGTGCGCGTCCGGTTCGCTGGCGGCGTCGATGTGCGGCACCCCCCAGCGGTCGCGCCTAACCGTGACCGGCGCGCCGGGGCCGCGCACGCGCAGTTCGCCGGACGTAACGGGGAGCCTGCGCCCCAAGACGAGGCGCAGGAGGAAGCGAGATAAGCCCATTCAGGAAGAATAGCGGTGAGAAGCGAAGGCAGAAGAGTTTTGACAGGATGAACACGATGAACACAGATGGAACGAAAAGAACGCACTCTTCATCCTGTCTTTCATCGTGTCCATCCAGTCAAAACTCTTCTGCCTTCACCTTTGCCGTCGCTCACTTCTTCTCGATCACCTGCGGCACGGCCTTCAGCACGGCGTCAATCGCCTTGTCGTCGAGTTCGCCGGCGCGGAAGGCGAAGTTCGCGACCACCTTCTGCTTGGCGAAGATGACGACGGTCACGTCGGCGTCGCGGTGCAACTTGTACGAGGGCGGGCCGTCGGCGTCCTCGAACACCCCGACCGGGACGCTCTTCAGACCGGACTTCTGCGCCCACTTCGCGAGCGCGTCGAGGTCGGCCTTCTCCGCGAGCAGTGTCATCCACACCTTGAACCCGGCGTCCTTGTGCGCGATGCCGGCGGCGTCGAGTTTGCCCATGAGTTTGCCGAGCGCGTCGGACGTGGTGCGCGCGAACACGACCGCGGCCGGCTTGTTGGCGTCGTGTTGTTCACAGATGTAGCACGTCTGTTGGCCGCGCTGCGGGCCGGTGGCGACGAGGAAGCTGTACGGCCCCGGCCGCTTGCCGACCGGCGTGCCGGACACGCACGGTTCCGCCGCGCCGAGCGCGGGCGCGAGTGCGAATGTGAAGGAAAGGCAGAGGAGGCGCGTCATGGTGTGAGTTCTCCCATCGCCACGGTCTTGGCGATCTTCGTCGCGCGGTTCGCCATCGCCGCCTGTTGCGCGGCGAAGTCCTTGGGGTCGGCCTTCGCCCAGACGCGGCGGGCCAGCTTCAGGTAGCGGTCGGCCTCTTCGGTGCGGCCGAGGCGGTCGCACAGCGCCCACAGGCCGAGCGCGCCGCGGACGCTGCCCGCGTCGTGCGCGAGTGCCTCTTGGAACGCTTCCTCCGCGGCCACCGCGTCGCCGGCCTCCAGCGCGCCGATGCCCCACGACTCCATGTACACCGCGCCGTTGCCCCACGCGTGGTGGTAGAAGTCGTTCTTGGTCGCGTCGACGATCTTCTTGAGCAACTTCAGCCCGGCCTCGCCCTCGCCCTTCTGACACAGGTGCCGGCCCTGAACCTCCCACAACCGGCGCTCCAGAGTGCGGTCGGTCTTGCGCATCTGTTGGGCTTGGCGTAGGGTGTCGATCTCGCGCCCGGCTTGCTCGGTCTCGCCCTTCTCCAGCGCCACGAGCGCCGCGTAGTACGCGCCGGTGGTCTTGTCCGTCTTGCGGAAGTTCTCGATCATCTTCTGCGCCTCGTCCCAGTCGCGCGCGCCGATCGCCATGCGGAGCCACTCCGGGCGGAACGTGTACTTGTAGCCCTCCGCGAGGGTCTTGATCTTGCGCGCCTCCGCGAACCGGCCGTCGTGGACGAGGCTCCGCGTGAGCGTTTCCATGTGGTGGTTGAACTGGTGGTCCTCGTTCGCGGTCACGCCCTGAATCTTGTGGTACTGCACCTGAAGTTCGATGGCGCGCGCGCTCCAGTCGCTGGTGGTGCCCCACTTGCCGATGCGCATGCCGAGGTGGGCCTGCATGTGGAAGGCGTGCGGGATGCCGGGCGACGACTTGATGTAGTTCTCCGCGAACGGCCAGCCGAGGGCCGGGCGGCGGACGTTCTCGTAGAAGTGAACGAACTCGTGGTTCGCGCCGGGGTGCAGCGGGTTCACGCGCAAGAGCGCCTTGTAGAACACCGCGGTCGCGTTCGGGCCGTCGGCCCCGGCCAGTTGCGCGCGCCAGAACCACGCTTCCTCGTCGTCGTCGTGCAGCATCAGCAGTTCGTCGAGTGACTGCATGGCCTTCTTGCGCCGGTCGTCGGGCGTGGTGCCGGGCAGCATCCCCTTCTCGTACAGCCGGGCCTGAATGTGCAGTTGCTCGCGCTGGCTGGCCTTCGGCATCAGCCGACGGGCCGTGTCGAGGGCGTACTCCTGACCGTTCTTGCCGACGCGGTCCGGCAACTTGGCGTAGGCGAGGCCGCCGAGCAGCGCGACGTACGGCGCGGCCGACACCACCGGCCCCGGGCGGCCGTACTTCTCCATCGCGCGATGCAGCATCAGCCACGCGTAGGCGCACTCGGGGTCGAGAATGGTCGCGGTCTCGAACGCGCGCACGGCCTCGATGTAGACGTAGGAGTAGTACTGCCCCAAGCCCTGATTCACGAACGCCTGACACTGCGGGTTCGTGGTGCCGACGGGGTAGTTGTAGACGCACGCCTCGAACATCGGCTTCGCCGGCGCGAGGCCGCTCAGCGGCATCTTCTCATTGGCTCTCGGTGAGCCGGGAGTGTTAGCGACTGGAGGGGGATTGGGAGCGGGAACCTTCGCGCGCGGCGGCGGCGCGTCATCGGCGCGGGCGACGGGGTACAGGGCGAGGGCGACGAGGAGCGCGCGGGCGGGCAAGCGTGTCATGGCGGGTCGCTCGGTCAGCGGGTGGGCCGGTTCTGAAAGTTTACCGACCCGGTAAGGATGGCGAAAGGGTGTGCCGCGAAGAATCCGCACGCCGAGTACCGACGACCCGGACACCGCCCGCTAACCGACTACAACAAGCGCTGGCCGCGACCCGGTTCTCGCAAACAAGGGCCACCCGTGCCGACCGACGATTCGTTCGCCGCCGCCGAGGAGTTCGTGCGCACGCGCGCCCTCGCGTACCCGGGCGCGGTGGAAGAGTTCCCGTGGGGCCACCGGGCCATCAAGGTGAAGGGCAAGCTGTTCGTGATCCTCGCCGGCCCAACCACCGGCGGCGCGGACGGCACGTTCTCCGCGACGCTGAAGCTACCGGACTCGTGTACCTACGCGCTCATGCAGACCTACGCCGAACCGACCGGCTACGGCCTCGGCAAGAGCGGATGGGTGACGTGCCGGTTCAAGCCCGGCGACGCGGTGCCGCTGGACCTGCTCGACGAGTGGCTGGAAGAGAGCTACCGTGCGATCGCGCCGAAGAAGCTAATACTGGAACTGAACGCGCAACTGTCCGGCGACCCGCCCCCGCCGCCCCAGAAGCCCAAACGCGGCCCCAAAAAGAAGGGCACCGGCAAGAAGAAGTAAGCGGGCGCGCGGCGCAGCGCCGGATTCGCTCCCGCGATACCGTTTCACAGCCTACAAAGAGTTGACTGAGCCTACGCCCCAGCCGACCGTGTGAATTTCTCGACGTTAGCTCGGAGGTGCTCGCCCGTGGATTGGAGTAGCGCGTCACGGGTCTTGTCCGGGTCGGACGACAGCGTAATCGGGCCGCGCAGCACGTCCGCGACCAAGTTGATCGTCGCCATGAGAATCGCCGGGAAGTGATCCATCCGTCCCGAAAGATACTCCCCGACGCGCTTGTCGAGCAGTTCCTTGAGTTCGACCGCGACGACGGTGGCGAACACCCCCGGGTCGGTCGAAGCGCGCCCGATGGCGAGTCGCACGAGCGCTTCAAGCTCTGTGAAGTACTCCCTCGCGGTCCCGGTCAGCGATACGAGCGCTTTCGCCAACTCGTCTTGGCAGTGCCACAAGATTTGCACGTCCCGCATGTCCAGCGCGCGGCCCTCGACGAGTTTCGCGTAGGCAATCGCCGCGAACGTCTCGAACGACCGGAGGTTAGGCAACTCGCTCCGCGAGTTGTCACTTCTTGAGTCCAGCGTTGTTGAAATGGCAACTCGCGGAGCGAGTTGCCTATTCTTACTTCACCGCGTCCAGTTTCGCTTCGGCCGTGACCGGGCCTTTGGGTGTGGTGACGGTGGCTTTCAGCACGAGGGGCACGTTGAACGGCCCGGCGTCGGGGGCGAAGGTAAGCACCAGTTCCGCGTCGGACTTGTCCGCGGGCACGACCAACTTCGCCGCGGTCACGCCCTTGATGTGTTCGGGCAGCACGAGTTCCACGGTCGCGGGGCCGCTCAGGTTCTTGCTCCGGCTCACCTTCACCGCGACCCGCACTTCCCCCGCGGCGCGGATGCTCGTCTTCTCCGTGCTCAGGTCGAGGCGACCGGGGCCGACCACCACGATCATCTGTTGGTTCTGTTCCTGCGAACTGAAGCTGACGGTGTGTTCGCGGCCGTCGGCGTCCTTCACCTTCGCGGTCGCCATGACGCACACGCGACAGGTGCGGCCGAGTTCCATCCACGGCGGCAGGAACGCCGGGTACTCGAAGTCGGTCTCGCCGGGCTTCAGCGTCAGCACCGGGCCGGTGACGCCTTGCAGGTGTCGGGCCTGCTTGTCGGCGAGTTGAACCTGAATGGGGCCGTCGAAGCCGCCGCGGTCGATCTTGTATTTGCGGTAGTAGATCTCGCCGCGCGGCGCGCTGGTCATGATGTACTGATCGATGATCTTGAACGGTGTGGGGAACGCGACCGCGAGCCGCAAGTCGGGCGCGTCCTTGCTGGCCGCGCTGCCGTGGTAGAGGTCGCGGGTGCCGGACACGCCGATGCCGGTGATTCGCAGCGGGGCGTGCGCGATGGCGGCGTCCGCTGTGGCTGCCAGCGTGAGGTCGGCGCTGGTCTGGTTCGGGGCGATGCCGACCGGCGGCGCGGTCACGCCCTTCGGCAGGTTCTCGGCACACAGGATGATCGGCCCGCGGAACCCGCCGATGCGCTCGGCCGTCACCTTCACCTTGAACGAGCCGCCGCGCGGCACCGTGACCACGTCGGCGGGCACCGTGAGCCGCACGCCGGGTTCGACCTTCGCCGCACTGTCGAGGACGCGCAAGCGGTACACGAAGTTCGGCCCGACCGGGCGGCGGAACTTCTCGCTCACGCTCACCGTGTATACGCCGTCGGCGGGCGCGGTGAACGACAGCGGCGCGGGGTCCGCGGTCTCGCTGCCTTCGGCCTTCGTCAGTTCCTTACCTGTGGCGTCGGTCACGCGCACGACGGCGCATAGTGGCGAATCGTGGCGCTTGGCTTGCAGGTCAAAGGTGTACGGCGTGCCTTTCTTCAGGTCGAGTTTCCACTCGCCGACGATGCCGGGGCGCTCGATCTGGCCGTTGAGCGCGAGCGGCGGCGCGAGCGGTTGCTTGTCGCTGCTCGCGTCTTTGAGGCCGTCCGGCTTCACCTTGATCGGGAAGTGGTAGTCCGGCACGGGCGCGGCCGTGACCGTGAGCCGGTACACGAACGCTTGCCCGCCGAGCGTGTTTGCGTCCGTGACGCGCACGCGCAGTTTGCCCGCGGCACTGGGCGTGAACTTCACGCTGCCGTCGGTGCCCACGCAGGCGTACCGCATCTGCTCCGCGACCACGTTCCCCTTCGTGTCGGTGATGTCCAGTTTCGGCACGAGCGGCGAGTTGATCGACGTGCAGTGAACGAACGCGGTGTAGGTCTTGCCGGCTTCGGCGTCGAACTCCCACACGTCGATGTCTTCGCGCGGGAAGATGCGGCCGTTGGCGACGACCGGCAGCGTGATGGGCTTCGGCACCGGGTCGCCGTCGATTTCCTTCTCGACCACTTCGGGCAGGTCGCCGACGACGAACACTGGCCCGCCGGCCCCGCCCTGCGACGTGAACACCCGCACGCGCCGCGCCCCGAGGGGAGCGTCCTTCGCCAGCACAACCTTGCCGAGCGCGTCCGCGGGGTAGTCTTCTTGGCGCTGCGATTCGGGCAGGGGCAGCACCGGCCCCTCAAACCAAACGCGCTTGGCGGGCACGAGGTGCGGCGACGCGGTCACGCCGGGGCCGCTCACCTCGAACGCCGGCTTGTCGTGCAGGAACAACCCCCCGACGCGCACCTCAACGGACGTACCCCGCTGCGCCCCCGCGGGGAAGACGTAAGCCGCCGTAGGCGGGTTGGCGCGGAGTGCAGAGGACTCACCACAAAGGCACAAAGCACACAAAGAAGATAGGGTAGAAATCAGAAGTTGGGTGTTGGCTCGTTCTGTCATGGAGTCATTACCTCACTTCGCTGTTCTTCTTGCTGTTCATGGAGCCTGCGATCTTTGCGACAATACAGTCGTAGAAATTTGGACAGTTGCGCGGGCTGACGGAAGGTTGCATCGGATTCTTCCCAAGGAAGAACTTGGTGTATCCATCTAACTCCGGCACTGCTTTCAGCCACGCCTTCTGGTTCCCCTTACCGCTTCGCAACAGGACAACGACCGCCTCTCGCTTCACCGCCTCGCGCACGAGACTGAAGTTGTATGCCTGAGCCGTGGAGAGCAACTTGAGTCGCTTATGGCCGTAACGCTGCGAAGGATAGGGAAAGTAGACGACATTCAAGATGCAACGCGCCACGGTCTGTTGACCACATTGGTCGATGAGATGTCGCAACTTTGATCGCCACCAAGTTTCCCAAGCATCGAACGCCGGATTGAGGTACACAAAAGGCCATTCGGTCTCTGCATGGCGCAGGTTGCTGAGCATTCTAGTGCGGAAATCAGGTTCCTGCCGACGGACTTCGTTCTCGCCGATTCCAGGGTTGTTACTCAAGAGCACTACCGGCGCATCTTTGGCACCAATGAAGGGTTCCGGCAGAAGCGTGTCAGTGTGTAGACGGTGGATATGAGTCCGATCATTGAGAGCGTTGTTAAAATCGTCAACAGTCTCCTTGTCTTCGAGGAGCACATACGGCGCATCGGTTGGTAGGCGTAGCCACGGGTTCGCGTCCACAGTTTCCCTCAATCTCTTGCCTTCTCTGTGTTCCTTCGTGTGACCTTTGTGCCTTTGTGGTGAACTCCTCTCTTCCTCACACCAGTTCGCTAATCAGCTTGCCGTTGTTGACCAGCGCGATGGGGCGGCCGTCGGCGGTGTGGACCTCGTCTTTGGGGTTGATACCCATCAGCGCGTACATCGTCGCGAACAGGTCTTCCGGGCCGTAGGGGTCGCTCGCGGGCTTCTCCGCGCGGGCGTCGGTCTTGCCGACCACCACGCCGGGCTTGATGCCGCCGCCGCCCAGCAGCACCGTGAACGCCGGGCCCCAGTGGTCGCGCCCCGCGTTCTTGTTGATCCGCGGCGTGCGGCCGAACTCGCCCGTGACCACGACGAGCGTGCTGTCCAGCATCCCGCGGTCGGACAGGTCGCGGAACAGTGTGCTGATCGCGGTGTCGTACATCGGCAGCAGGCTGTCTTTCAGCACCGCGAAGTTGCCGTCGTGCGTGTCCCAATTGCTGTGGTCGATGGTGACGCACCGCACGCCGGCTTCGACCAAGCGCCGGGCCATCAGGCACGACTGACCGAGCGAGTGCCGGCCGTATTCGTCGCGCAGTTTGTCGGCCTCCGCGTGGATGTTGAACGCGGTCTTCGCCTGCTGGCTGGTCATCAGGTCGAAGGCCTTGTCGCGGAACGCGCCGATCGCGCCGGCCTGTGCGTTGGCCTTCTGCTCGGTGCTCTTGTGGAACCGATCCACCTGTTCGAGCAGCTTCTTGCGGTCGTCCAGACGGTCACTGGCAATCGCGGGCGGCGGCACGAGGTCGGGTACGCTGAAGTTGGGCGCGCTGGGGTCGGCGTCGATCACGAACGCAGCGTGGTTCGAGCCGAGGTACGCCGGCCCGCCCGAAGGGTGCAGCTTGGGCAGCGCGACGTAAGCCGGCACGGACCCCTTCGGCCCCAGCTTCTTCGAGACGACCGAGCCGACGCACGGGCGCTGGTTGTTTGGCGACAGGCTCGGATTGAACCCGGCCGTGGGGAAGTAGCCGGTCAGGATGTAGTGATCCGCGGGGCCGTGGTCCGAGTTGTGGTGCCGGAACGAGCGCACCAGCGAGAACTTGTCCACCTGCGCGTTGACCTTCGGCAGCAGGTCGCAGATGAGCAGACCGGGAATCTTGGTCTTGGTCGGGTTGAAGTCGCCGCGAAACTCGGCCGGCGCGTCCGGCTTCAGGTCGAACGTGTCGAGGTGGCTCTGCCCGCCGTGCAGGAACACGAAGATCAGCGACACGTCCTTCTTCGGCTTGCTCGCGTCGGCGGCGCGCAACAGGTGCGGCAGCGTGAGCGATGAACCGAAGAGGGACGCGGTGCCGACGCGCAGGGCGTCGCGCCGCGTGAGTCCGTCGCAAAATGCGGGCATGGGTACTCCCAACTGTAGGACAGGCTTCTAGCCTGTCCGCACTTAGGACAGGCTAGAAGCCTGTCCTACAAGAAGTCAAAACAGCCCCAGCACCGGCTCGCCGTCGCACAGGCGGTGCGGACGGTTCTCGCGGTCGGGGATCATGGCCGCCGGGTCAACGCCCATCGCGTGGTAGATCGTCGCGAGGAAGTCGTCCGGCGAAACCGGGTTCTCGGTCGGGTACGCGGCGATCTTGTCCGTCTTGCCGTACACCTGCCCGCCGCGCACGCCGCCGCCGGCGAACAGCGCGCTCTGGGCCGCGCCCCAGTGGTCGCGCCCCTGATCCTTGTTGATCTTCGGCGTGCGGCCGAACTCGCCGGCCACGGCCACCAGCGTGCGCTCCAGCATCCCGCGATCGCTCAGGTCGTCGAGCAGCGCCGCGAGCGCCCGGTCGAGCGGGGGCAGGCAGTACTTCTCTTTGAGCATCGCGTAGCCGGTGATGCCGCCCAGCCCGCCGGTGCCGCCGTGGTTGTCCCACACGTTCGCCACGCCGCCGTTGGGCATGATGTACAGCCAAATGATCGAGACGACCTTGACCCCGCTTTCGACGAGGCGGCGGGCCGCGAGGAAGCTCTCGCCGTACTCGTTGCGGCCGTAGCGGTCGCGCAACTTCGACGGCTCCTTGTCCACCGCGAAGGCCTCGCGCACCCGCGGCGACGCGATCATCTGCATCGCCCGGCCGCGGAACTCGCCGAGGTCACCGCCGCCGGTCTTCTGCAGGTGCGCGTCCTGCTTTTCGAGCAACTTCAATAAGCCTTCGCGGGCCTGAAGGCGCGTGGCAGTCACGTCCGGGGGCAGCACGTCGGGGTGCGCCGCGGGCTCGTTGGACTTGTTCGCCGCGAGCTTCTCCAGTGGGTCGTGCTTGGGGCCGAGGAACCCGGCGTGCGTGCCGGCGTAGGTGACGCCGTCGTGCCCGACCGGGCGCGGGATGGTGACGCACGCCGGCACCGGGCCGGGCGGGGTGAAGTACGAGATCGCGCTGGCGAAGTTCGGCGGGTGCGACCGCTTCCGCGGGTTCCGCGGCGACACGAGCGTCGGGTCTTTGCGCCCGGTGAGCATGTGGTACACGCTCGGCTCGTGGTTGTTGTCCGGGTGCGACAGCGACCGCACCACGGCAACCTTGTCGGTGTGCCGGGCGAACAGCGGCATCTGGTCGCACACCTGCACGCCGGGCACGACGGTGTCGATGGGCCGGAACTGCGAGCGGATGCCCTCGGGCGCGTCCGGCTTCATGTCCCACATGTCCTGTTGCGGCGGCCCGCCCCACAGGAAGACGAAGATGCACGAATCGGCCGACGCCGCGCGCGCCGGTTGGTTCGCTCGCGCTTCGAGCAAGGTCGGCAGCGCGAGCGCACCGCCCCCCAGTTGCCCCAGACGGATCATGGCGTCACGGCGGTGGAGCATGGGCCACCAGAGGGCAGAGGGCAGAGGGCAGAGGACAGACAGAAGGAGGCCGTGGCGCGCGATTGGCTTTCTGGCCTCTGTTCTCTGTCCTCTGGGTCAGTGGTTGAACAAGAACTCGGTGCTGTTCATCAGCGCCCACGCGAGGTCTTCGGCGGCGGCGCGGCGGTTGTCGGGGTACTTCTTCAGGTGCTTCGTCCCGATCTCCAGTTCCTTCGCGCTCGGCACGCGCGCGAAGAACGTCAGGTACAGTTCTTCGACCAGTTTCGCGTCGTCCTTGATCGCGCCCACGAGCTTCGCGACCGTGCCGCCCTCGTGGGTCAGCTTCGCCTGAATCTCGGTGCTGTTCAAGAGGTTCAGGACTTGGCTCACGGACGGCTCGCGGGTGCGCTCGCACTCGCACGCGGTGGCGCGGTTGGGGCGGCCGAACAGCTTCAGGAAGTCTGAGCGCGCCTTGCTGTCCCACAGTTGCACGGCGCGGGTGACGCCCGGTGAGCCGGCGAACTTGTCCGGCACGCCCAGCGCCTGCGCGATCATGTCGCACAGCACTTCCGCTTCGGGGCGCTTGAAGTACGCGCGCGAGAAGTTGCGCTCGTCCTTCTCGTTGGTCGCGTTCGGCGTGGCGCTCGTTTGGTACGCGCGCGAACTGGTGATGAGCGCGACCAGCTTGCGCACGTCGTGCTTGTTTTCGACGAGGTACTTGGCGAGCGCGTCGAGCAGTTCGGGGTTCGACGGCGGGTTGGTGGCGCGCACGTCGTCTACGGGTTCCACGAGGCCGCGGCCCATCGTCCACGCCCAGACGCGGTTGGCGAGGTTGCGCGCGAAGAAGGCGTTGTCCGGCTTCGTCATCCACTCCGCGAGCGCCGGGCGGCGGTCCCCCAGCGGGTTCGCGGCCGGCATCTCGGTGCCGAGCGCGTACGCGAACACTTCCTTCTTGGTCCGCGGGTGCGAGGTGCCGCCCGTGGTGAAGAACGCCGACATGCCGTAATAGTCGGACTGCTTCCAGCGGTCGAACGGGTGGTGGTGGCACTCGGCGCAGGTGATGCGCACGCCGAGGAACACCTGCGACACGGTGCTGGCGATCTCGCCGGGCTTGGTGACGACCTTGAAGAAGTTGACCGGCCCGACTTCCGCGGCCGGGCCTTCCGCCGTAACCAGCTCGCGCGCGAACTGGTCGAACGGCTTGTTCGTGCGAATCGAGTCGCGGATCCACTTGTAGTAGAGGTGCGCGTTCTTGTGACCGAGCGGCTGGCGGTCGACGCGCAGCAGGTCGGCCCACCGCAGCGCCCACAGGTCCGCGAACTCCGGCCGGTCGAGCAGCCCTTCCACCAGCTTCGCGCGCTTGTCCTTCGCGCTACTGGCGAGAAACTTCCGTGCTTCGTCGGGCGTCGGCAGTGTGCCGATCAGGTCGAGGTACGCGCGGCGGAGGAAGTCCTCGTCGCTGCACACGGCCGACGGCGCGACGTTCAGCTTGGCGAGTTTCGCGTCAACGAGCGTGTCGATGAGGTTGAACTGCGGAAGTGCGTTCGTTGCGACTTCGCCGGGGCGCGGCACCATAAGACGGAACATGCTCACTTCGCCGAGGTACGCGGCCATGACCGCGGCCTCGCCGGGCACGTCGCGCGCCGAAACCAGTCCGTCGGCAGTCACGCTCGCGACCGCTTCCGTGTTGCTCTGGAACCGCGCGTGCCGGGTCACGTCCTTTTCGACGCCGTTGCTGTACTTGGCGATCACCTTCAGTTGCTGGTCGGCCTTCGGGGTCATCACGCGCTCGACCGGCTCGACGCGCAGCGAGACGACGCGCGGCGCGTCGGGCGAACCGAGCGGCATCCCGGCGGCGATCCAGTCGCGCAGCAGCTTGTAGTCTTCGCCGCCGTAGGGGATGCGCGTGCCGCCGCCGTGGGCGGTGCGGCCGGTGCCCTTGCGCAGGAACAGGCTCTCTTCGGGTTTGGCCGGGAACGTGCGCCGCCCGCGGCCCTCTTTCGCCAGCGCGTTGTAATCGGCGTCCGGGTCCGAGGCGAACACGCTCAGTTTGAACCCGCCCTGCCCTTCGGCCTTGCCGTGGCAGCCGGACGTGTTGCACCCGTAGCGCGCGAGGATCGGGAGCACGTCGTTCTCGAAGTGGAACCCGTCCGCGGCGCGCGCCGCGGTGGGGAACGCGAGAACCAGTATCGGGAGGCAGAACCGCATGGGGCGGCGTCCGGTGGGATACTGAGCGGGGGGCGTAAGCCCCCTGTGTCGCGGCGAGCGGGCATAGGCCCGGTCCGTCTGGCGGGATCAAACCGAAGTTATTGTGCCACGAACCGCGGGCCGGGGCAACGGAAATGCGCGCCGCGCGCGGAGGGTGGCGGGGCGCGGGCGACGGTCGTATTCTGGTCTGTGTCGTACCCCGCTGATTCCCGGTCGTCGTTCACCTCATGCCCGTTTCCCAGTGGCTGCCGTGGCGATCCGTTTGGCTGCCGCGAATCGTCGCGGGGGCCGCGCTCGTTGTCGCGATCCCCATGTTCCTGCGCATGCCGCCGTGGTGCGACATCACGCTGTACCAGATGGCGGCGCGGAACATCCTGAACGGGGGCACGCACTACCGCGACATCTTCGACACGAACCTGCCGGGGTTCGTGTGGGCGATGACGGCCGTGTACGCGGTGTTCGGCCCGAACCCGTTCGTGCTGCGCGTGCTCGACGCGCTCATCGTGACCGGAATCGTTGTGCTCATCGACCGGCTGGCGAAGCGGGGCGGGGCGACGCCCGCGGCCCGGTGGTGGGCCATAGCCGGCATGGTGCTCTTCTACCCGTTCGTGATGGAGATGGCGCACATCCAGCGCGACACGTGGATGCTGCTCCCGATCCTCGGCGCGGTCGCGCTGCGCCTGCGCCGCGGTATCGGGGACCCGAACCCCCCGGCCCCCTTCCCTGAAGGGGGGGGGGAGAAAGAACCTGCGCGCGCCGGTAACGCGCTCGTAGTGCCAGTGCCTTTCCCCCCCCTTCCCTTCAGGGAAGGGGGGCCGGGGGGGTTAGGGTCTTCCCCCCTGCGCGCCTCGGTCATCGAGGGCGTGCTGTGGGGCTGCGCGGTGTGGATGAAGCCGCACGCGGTGATGATGGCCGCGGCCGTGTGGCTGATTACCGCGCGGCGGATCGCGGGCGAACAGCCGCGCCCGTGGCGCGCGGTCGGCGCGGACCTGCTCGGCAACGTGCTCGGCGGCCTCGCGGTCGGGCTGCCCGGTCTGCTCTGGCTCGTCGCGTCCGGCACGTGGGGACCGTTCGTCGACGTGTTCATGACGTGGAACCCGTGGTACGTGAACCTCGCGCGCATGGAGTTCGAGGACCGCACGGACCGCGAGCTGTTCTGGTTCCCGCCGTGGAGCCTCGGCGTGCTGCTGACGGTGCCGCTGGCCGCGGTGTCGGTGCTGGACGCGGCCCCGTGGTCGAGCCGCCGCTCCGCGCACGCGCGCCCCGGCCGGGCCGGGTTCGTCGGCCACTGGCTCCCGCGGCACCTGTGGGAGAAGGGGGCCGGGGCCGACGCCCGGTTCGTGCGCGGCGCGGTCGGCGGGCTGTACCTCGTTTGGGCCGTACAAGCGTACGGGGTCCAGCGCGGGCTGCACTACGTCCACGTGCCGGAAACGTTCCTGATGTTCGGCGTCTGGGCCACGCACCGCTGGGCGTGGGTGCTCCTCGGGCTGGTGTGGCTCGCCGTCACAAGTGCGTGGTACGTCGCCGCGGACCTGAACCCGCGCGCGCGGGCCGAACTGGACGCGCTCTCGGACAAGGCCCGCGAGCGGTACGTGGTGCGGCACCCGCTGACCGACCCGAAGTGGGTCGCGAACTGGCCGACGTGCTTCGACCCGTCGCTCTCGACGCGCGAGCGGTACGCGCTCCGCGACCGTCTCGGCCTGCACCCGCCGCACGAGGCCGTGATCGGCTGGGAAGAACTGGACGAGGTCGCGGAGTTCCTGCGCTCCAAGGGCGTTCCCAACGGCGACAAGGGCCGGCGCGTGATCGCGTGGTTCGACTCCCCGCACGTGATCTACCTGATGATGGACCTCGACCCCGGCATCCCGTTCATGCACGTGTACACCATCTTCCACATCTCGATCGGGTACGACGGCACCCCGCGCTACGGGGTCGAGACGGTGATGAACGCGGTGCGCGCGAACGTGGCCGCGCAGCCGCCGGGCGCCGCGGTGTACGTGGTCAACGATCTGGTGTGGGCGACGGTGGGCAAGACCGACAAGGACTACGTCGCGGCGCTGCTCGGCCCGCCGGGGAGCGCCCCGCCGTGCGAACTGCTCCCGCGCGTCGTGTTGCAGTCGACGACGTTCCCGTTCAACCAGCCCACGGTGTTCCGCAGCCGCGGCGGGTTGGGGCGGTACGTCGTTCACCGCATCGCCACCACCTCCGACCACCCGCCCGGCAAACCGCCCGCGCCGGAAAATGGCGCTCCCTGAGTCCCCGCGCCGCGTTAGAATCGGGCGCTCGCCCACCGGCCCACTTCCCGACCCAGAGGGCACGCACATGGCCCGTTCCCGGCTCGTTCGTCGCGCCGTTCCCGTCGCTGTGCTCGCGCTGTTCGCCCTCGCGCCCGCGCCGCTGGGCGCGCGCGCCCCGCAGCCCGCCAAGCCCGATAAGCCCGCCGACGAGGGCGGCGAGATCGAGGTGCGCTACATCGACGACAGCGCGATGAAGCTCAAGTTGCTCGACGACAAACTGGAACTGGTCACGAAGCACGGCATCCTGCGTGTCGCGGTGGCCGACGTGCGCAAGATCGAGTTCGCCACGCGCGTGCCGCCGGACGTGGCCGAGAAGGTCGCGCTGGCAATCGCCAAGTTGAACCACTCCGAGTTCAAGGTGCGTGAGGACGCCTGCGCCGAACTGAAGCAGTACAAGGCCCGCGCGTACCCGGCGCTCCTGAAGGCCATGAAGAGCGAGGACCCGGAGGTGAGCCGGCGGGCCGAGGAGTGCGCCGCGTTCATCAAGACGAAGGTGCCCGCGGCGCTGTTGGAGGTGCGCGAGTTCGACGTGGTCCACACCGACGACTCCAAGATCGCCGGCCGGCTGACCGCGGAGTTCATCAAGGTCGGCACGTTCCAGTTCGGCGAGCAGAAGGTGAAGCTGCACGACCTGCACGCCCTCGGCACCGGGCGCGGGGGCAACGTGGACCTCGCCGGCGCGATCCCGGCCCCGACCCACATGACCAACTACCAGAACCAGTTCAACAAGGAGTTCGTGTTCACCGTGACCGGCGCGCCGGTCGGCACGAACGGGAGCGTGTGGGGCACCGACCAGTACACGCTCGACTCGCACTTCCAGAGCGCCGTGGTTCACGCGGGGCTGGCGAAGCCGGGCGAAACGGTTACGGTACGGGTGCGCATCGTGGTCTCGCCCCCGGCGTTTACCGCGAGCACGCGCAACGGCATCACCACAACGTCCTACGGCGTGTACCCCACCGGCGCGTACGAGTTCGTACGCCGCTGACCGCGAACTGGGAAAAAAGAAGCCGTGCGGCCCGTTGCATACCCCCTCCCTCAAGGGGGGAGGCGAGGTGAAGTCCACACGGATACGCTTCAACCCGCGTGGGTAGGAGGGCGGGGCTTCGCGCGGTGACGAGTTGGCGCTCTGGCGCTCTGGCGCTCTGGGGTGGAAAACACTGGAAAAACAAGCATATTCCCCAGAGCGCCACGCCAAAAGAGGTGGCGCTCTGGGGTGGGGAAGTGGCGCTCTGGGTCGGGAAATGACGATCTCTTTTTTGGCGCTCTGACCCCCATGATACCCACTCGGGTTGAAGCGGAACCGTGTGGCCTGTCGCATACCTCCTCCCTCAAGGGGGGAGGTGAGCACATTGCCCTTGCCGGCGCGGGCGCGTTCGCCGTACAACCGCGACCTCTTTGAGGGGCCGCGCATGAAGGCGATTGTTCAGTCCGCGCTCAAGGTCTTCAACCTGCGCCTCGTGCGGCGATCCCGCTTCGACAACCTGTGTAGCGTGCTCGACGGGCGCGTCGCCGGGGCCGGGTGGCTCGTGCGTGACACCCCGGCGTGGCACGAGGTGGTGTGCGCCGAACCGGGCGTGAACCTCGCGCTCCGCGACCTGATCCGCCCCGGCGACACCTGCTTCGACGTGGGCGCGTTCGACGGCGCGCTGGCGCAGGTCATGGCCCGCGCGACCGGGCCGCGCGGCACCGTCTGCGCGTTCGAGGCCAACCCCGGCGTGTTGGCGAAGCTCACCAACAACTGCACCGCGAACGCCCTCGCCAACGTCCACCTCGTCCACGCCGCCGTGTGGCACACCACGGGCGAGTGGGTGACGATGCTGGTCCCGCCCGGCGTGCCGGCCGCGGCGACCGTGACCGGCCCCGCGCCCGCCGACACGACCGAGCGCGCGATCCCGACGCTCGCGCTCGACGACTACGCGGCGCGCTTCGGCCTCGTCCCGAACGTCGTGAAAATGGACATCGAGGGCGCGGAGGCCCACGCCCTCGCCGGGTTCCGCGCCACGCTCGCGCGCCACAAGCCGCACCTCGTTCTGGAACAGCGCACCCACGACCTCGCGGCCATCGACCTCGTGCGCGCCCTCGGCTACGACGTGTTCGATTGCGGTTCCTACGAAGACGTGCGCGCGGCCGGCGACTTCCCCGCCGGGTCAACGGTGCGGAACGTGGTGTGCGTCCACCGCGACCGATTGGGCGAGACGCCCTACGCCGCCCGCCGACCGAAGCGCCTCGTGCGCACCTTCACCGGCGCGGAGTTGCAGCGCGGTCGCGCGCACGAATTATCGCTACGGTTGCCGCCGGGCCGCTACGTCGCCGAGATCGACGCGACCGCGGACGCCGACGCGACGCTCGCCTACGAGGTGAGTTACGACCGCGCGCTACGCGGGAAGTGGTACGTGGCCGCGTGGTGGTTCTTGGAGAACGCCCGCGACCTGCCGTTCCACGTGTTCCGCGAAACCGAGGTCGCGCTCAAGTTCGAGCAGATCGAAGGCCCGGGCGCGGCGCGCCTCGCGCGCCTGCGCCTGTTCGCCGTACACGGCGTCACGCCCCCCGCCCCGCTGGGCGAGATTGTGTAGCGGCGGTCACGACGCTGACGAGCGTGCCCAAGGGCGCGCGGGACACGGGCTCCCGATCCACTGTTGCAGCACCGCGAACAGCCACGCCCGTTCCGCTTCGGTCAGGCAGCCGCCGATCTCGGTGCGGCGGTCGTTGGCGTCGAAGTACAGTCGCTGCCGATTGCTGACGCGGTCGATGACGAACGCGCGGATCGCGGCGCGGGGTACGTTGGCGGCGGGCGCGGGCGTGACGGGCATCACCCCGCCGCCGGGCAGGTCAGCGCACGACCGCGACTCGCTGGGTCCGCGCCCGGGAAAGTATTGGAGCCGATCCGGTTCGAGCCGCACGGACTCTGGCAGGATCGGGCGCGCGGCCCACCCGAACAGCCCGAACGCGAGGTACCCCGCACCGGGCTTACCAGACCCACCTGTCTTGTAGGCCGCCCAACTGAGCGTGACGCCGCCCGCGTCGCGCTCGACCGCGATGTCGACGCCGGCCGGCACCTCGGGAAGCGTGTCCACGGCTCACCCCTGTTCTGTAGCCGGGGTCTGTGACCCCGGTGCCGGACGGCGCGTGCGGCTTCCGGGGTCACAGACCCCGGCTACAGCAGATAGCCGGCACGAACCCAACAGGTACTTCGCCGCGGGCCGCGGAACATTGAGACCCGTCCGGCGCGACGTCAGCCGCGGCGGGCAGCCTCGATTGCGGCGATGTCGATCTTGGTCATG
>Ga0194132_10003943_pt1 | contig 25784 bp, 29 predicted proteins | sample TA2KigOf80mmetaG_FD_148612 | JGI IMG/M metagenome (GOLD analysis project Ga0194132, IMG submission 148612) | Freshwater microbial communities from Lake Tanganyika, Tanzania - TA2015054 Kigoma Offshore 80m | ecosystem: Environmental > Aquatic > Freshwater > Lake | place: Tanzania: Lake... | reverse complement strand
GCGGGCGCGCCGCGCAGGGCGTCCGCGATGGCCGCGGCGGTCGCGTTCCCGACGACGGCGACCTCGAACCCGCGCGCGAGCAGACCGCGCAGATACCCTTCCACGCACAGGTTCGCCCACGTGCCGACGAGGACGATCTGCGCGATGCCGTAGCCCCGGAGCTCGGCCACGAGCACGTGGTCTTCACGGCGCGTGAGGCCGTGCGGGGCGGCGATGATCGTCCGGCTCCCGAGCAGATACGGCCGGCACTCGGGCAGGATGGAGCCGAAGCCCCACCGGCGGCCGCTCGGCTCGCAGTAATGCGGCGCCACGGCGACGACCATACCCACGCGGCGCGCCGCCTCGAGCAGGCGCTCGATGTTCGGCGCGCTGGTGGCGCGCTCCACGCCGCGCCCCGCGACACCCCACGCGGTGTCGTGCGGCCCCAGGTCGTCTTGCGGATCGGTGATCAGCAGCGCCGCGTGCGAGGGATCGAGGTGCATCGCGTGTCCTCCTCGCGCGACAGGCTGGGCAAGAGCCACGCCAGTCACGCGGCTCACGTTCCTCGGGGCGCGTCCGCGCCCCTGGGCGCAGGGCCGGGTGGCCGAGCACCCGCCACGCGTGCCGCACGCGGGTGGACCGTAACCCGCCCGGGCTACGCGGCGAACGAGCGGGGATCGACGCCGTGACGCTTCAACAGCTTGCCGAGGTCGCGCCGCTCCTTGCCGGCGGCGCGCGCGGCGCGGCTGACGTTCCCCCGGGACTCCGTCATCAGCCGCGCCAGGTAGCCGCGCTCGAACTCGTCGAGGACCCGGCGTTTTTCCATCTTGTAGGGCGCGAGGGGCCCCGGCGGACGCAACGCCAGCGGCCACGAGCCCGCGTGCAGGCCCGGCAGACCCAGGTCGGCAGGCGCGACGACCGCCCCCGGGGCGAGATGGACGGCGCGCACGATCGCACTTTCCAGCTCGCGGATGTTGCCGGGCCAGTCATAGGTGAGCAGCGCGTCGACGGTGGCGGGCGCCAGCTCCACCGCCCGGCCGCCGCCGTGCTTCGCCAGGAAGTGCGAGCTCAGCGGCAGGATGTCGTCGCGGCGCTCGCGCAACGGCATCAGCGTGATCGAGAACACGCAGAGCCGGTAGTAGAGATCGGCCCGGAACCCGCCCTCGTGGACCATCGCGTCGAGGCGGGCATTGGTGGCCGCGACGAAGCGGACGTCGACGTGATGCTCGGCGCTGGAGCCGAGCGGGCGATACGTCCGCTCCTGCAGCACGCGCAGGAGCGTCACCTGGGCGCGCGGCGTGAGCGCCTCCGCCTCGTCGAGGAAGACCGTCCCGCCGCGCGCGTGGGCGATGAGGCCCGCGCGGCGCTCGCGGGCATCCGTGTAGGCGCCGCGCTCGTGGCCGAACAGCTCACCCTCGAGGAGCGTGTCGACGAGCGCACCGCAATTCAGCGCGACGAACGGGCGCGCCGCCCGCACGCTCAGCTCGTGGACGGCACGGGCCACGAGCTCCTTGCCCGTGCCGGTCTCGCCGGTGATCAATACGGTCGCGTCCGCGCGCGCGAGCGTGGGCAGCCGCGCCACCATCGCCTGGAACGCCGGCGCCGTGCCGATGAGCTGCGCGAGCCGCGTCTCCCGCGCCGGCATCTCCCCGTCCGTCATTACTATTCAGGTGTACCGTCGGCGCGGGCGGAGCGGTAGCTATACGTTCGTATAGCCGCCGGGGCGGCCACCGCTGGCGCATGCGTTGCTATTCCGGGTCAGACGCACACGAGGAAAGGAAGCGACCATGAACGACGACATCGACAGCGCGACCCTCGCCCGGAACTGGTGGATCCTGGCACTCCGCGGCGCGGCGGCGGTGCTGTTCGGGATCCTGACGTTCGTCACGCCCGCCATCAGCCTCGCGGTTCTCGTCCTCTTCTTCGGAGGCTACGCGCTGGCGGACGGCGTGCTGAGCCTCATCGCCGTCTTCCGCCGGCGCGAGGGCGGGCGTCCATGGTGGGCCTTGCTCGCCGAGGGCATCGTGAGCATCGCGGCCGGCCTCGTGACGTTCTTCGCGCCCGGTCTCACCGCGATCGCGCTCACGTACCTCATCGCGGCGTGGGCCGTCGTCACCGGCGCGCTCGCGATCGGCTCGGCGATCCGCCTGCGGAAGGAGATCACCGGCGAGGTGTGGCTGGGGCTCAGCGGCGCGCTCTCGATCGTCTTCGGGGTGCTCGTCATGCTCGCCCCCGCGGTGGGAGCGCTCGCGATCGTGCTGTGGATCGGCGCCTACGCGATCGTCTTCGGCACGATGCTGATCGCCCTGGCGTTCCGGCTGCGGGGCCGGCGTGAGGAGGTGCGCCGCCCGATGGCGCGTGCGGCGTAGGGCTCGTAGTGGTTCGGCGTGGGCGCCGGGTATACCCTGAGGAGCCTAGCGGCGGCTCTCCGCCCGAGGGGACGATCCGGCGAGATGGGCAGGGATCTGACGATCCTCGACGGCGTGGGCGATGCGCTCTATGCCATCGACGCCCGCGGGCGGTTGAGAGACCTCAACGCGTCCGCGGAGGCGCGCCTCCGACGCGACGGCAGGGATCCCGCGCGCCTGATCGGAACCGTCGTGTGGGAGCAGCTCTCCCCCCCGCCCCTCCCTGCCGCATGCCGGCGCGTCATGGCCGGGCGCCGCCCCCTGACGCGGGACGACTACGACGAGGCGGTCGGGGGGTGGATCGAGAGCCGCATCTGCCCGACGCCGGACGGCGGCATCGCGGTCGTTCAGCGCGACATCACCGAGCGCAAGCGCGTGGAGGAGCAGGGGCGGCGCGCCCGCGCGTACCTGGCCGACGCCCAGCGCCTGAGTCGTACCGGAAGCTGGGCCTTCACCCCGGCGACCGGAGAGGTCGTCTGGTCGCGCGAGCACTTCATCATCTTCGGGCTCGATCCCGACGGACCGGTGCCGACGTTCGCGAGCATCCTGGAGCGCATCCACCCCGACGACCGCTCCCGGCTCGAGCACGCGTTCATGGACGCCATGGCGGCGCGCGGCGACTTCGCCGCGGAGATCCGCGTGGTGCGGCCCGACGGCGCCGTCCGTCACGTCGCGAGCCTCGCGCGTCCCGCCTTCGACGACGCGGGGACGCTCAGCGAATACGTCGGCACGATCATCGACGTCACCGAGCGCCGCGAGGCGGACGCCGCCCTGCACCACGCGCAGGCCGAGCTCGCCCACGTCGCGCGCGTCGCGACGATGGGGGAGCTCGCCGCCTCGCTCGCGCACGAGCTCGGTCAGCCGCTCGCCGCGATCGTGGCCAACGGCGGGGCCGCACTGGGCTTCCTCGGCCGGTCATCGCCCGACGTCGGCAAGGCGATCGACGCGGTCCGCGGCATGATCGAGGACGCCGAGCGCGCGGGGGACACCATCGCCGCCACGCGGGCGTTGTTCCGCAAGTCGACCGCCGTGAAGCAGGTGGTCGACGTCAACACCATGCTCCGCGCGGCTCTCGCGTGCGTCGCGCCGGAGCTGCGGCGCCACGCCGTCGCGGTGCGCGAGGAGCTCGCCGACGCCTTGCCGAGCGTCCGGGCGGTCGCCGTGCAGGTGCAGCAGGTCGTGGTGAACCTCGTGATCAACGCGAGCGAGGCCATGGCGGCGGTCACCGAGCGTCGGCGCGAGCTCGTCGTCCGGTCGCTGCCCGACGAGCTCGAAGGGCGCCCCGCCGTCCGCGTCGAGATCGAGGATTCCGGGATCGGGCTCGGCCCGGACGACGTGCGCCGTGTGTTCGACGCGTTCTACACGACGAAGACGGAGGGCCTCGGCATGGGCCTCTCCATCAGCCGCTCCATCGTCGAGGCCCACGAGGGCCGCATCTGGGCGACCACGCGCCGGCCCGAGGGAGCGACGCTACGATTCGTGATTCCCGCGGCGGACGTGGCCGGCGCATGACCGGCACGCCGTCCGTGGTGTTCGTCGTGGACGACGATCGCTCGGTGCGAGAAGGCGTGAAGCGCCTGCTGGAGTCGCGTGAGATCCAGGCCGAGACATTCGCGACCGCCGAGGCGTTTCTCGCCTGCCCCCGGCCTGATGCGCCCGCCTGTCTGGTCCTCGACATCCAGCTGCCCGGCGCCGGCGGCCTGGACCTTCAGCACGCGTTGAATCGATCCGCGCGGACGCTTCCCATCATCTTCATCACCGGCCACGGTGACGTGCCGCGGTCGGTCCAGGCGATGAAGGCCGGCGCGGTGGAGTTCCTCACGAAGCCGTTCCGGAGCGAGCGCCTGCTCGACGCCGTACGGGACGCGCTCGCGTGCGACCGGGCCGATCGCGAGGCGCGCGCCGCGCAGGACGCGCTCCGCGCGCGCGTCACGTCGTTGACCCGCCGCGAGCGCGACGTCATGGATCTCCTCGTGTCCGGCCTCCTGAACAAGCAGGTCGCGACGCGGCTGGGCATCGCGGAGATCACCGTGAAGGTCCGGCGCGCCGCCGTGATGCGCAAGATGCGGGCGCCCTCGCTCGTGGACCTCGCCCGGATGGTGGACCGCGCGGGCGCGCCGCCACGAGGGCGGACGTGACCGCGCGCTAGGGAGACGGGCTGAACTGCCCCGGGCGGCGGCCGTCGCCCGGCGGCCCCGCGAATGCCTGCGCGATCGTCATCCACGCGGTCGCGACCGGCCCCTCGACCACGAGCCGCGTGTCCGCCACGTGGCGGCGGCGCGTGACGACGCGGCAGAAGTCGACGGCGCGTCCGCGAACGACGTTCGGCGCCGCGGCGTCGCCCCACGTCCACCAGGCGCCGCTCGCGCCGGTCAGCTCGACGCGCACGTCGTCCGGCGGCGCGGGCCGTCCCTGATTCGTGAAGCTGAACCCGCGCGTGATCACCCCGAGGTGGGCGACGTGCCGCAGGCGATCGGTGTCGGTCCACGCGACACCCAGGGCGTCGGCAACGTCCTGGCCGTGGCCCCACGTCTCCTCGATACGCGCGGTGACGAACGACGACGCGCTCATGTCGGGCCCGAACCACGGCAGACGCGCTTTCGGGCCGAGCGCGCGGAACGCGGTCACTTCGTCCGCGCGCGCACGCCGCCACCACGTGAGCACCTCCGCGCCGGCGAGCGCGCGCCCGCGGGCGAGCTGGTCCGCCTGGCGCGCTTCGCGCGGGCGGAGCGCGACATCGCGGCGAAAGCCGTCAGGATCCCGCGCGGCGTGCGCGGCGACTTCGTCGGAATACGCGAGGTGGGCGATCTGATCGCGCACCGTCCAGCCCGGCGACGGCGTTTCGATCAGCCACTGGCTCCCGTCGATGGAGGCGACGACGTCGTCCAGCGCCTGCTGCTCCGCTTCGAGATCGTCGCAGAGGCCCTCGTAGTCCATGCGCGGCGATTCTAGTACCCTTGCCGCCTGGGGCCATGGGCAAGAAGCTGACCGGCGCGCAGATCGAGCAGTACCGACGGGACGGGTTCGTGTACCCCGTCGACGCGTTCACCGCCGAGCAGGCGGGGCGGTACCGGCGCGCCATGGAGGACTTCGAGGCCGCCCAGGGACGCGCGTTGACCCGCGGGCACAACTTCAAGCCCCATCTCCTCTTCACGTGGGTCGACGAGATCGTCCATCACCCCGCGGTCCTCGACGCGGTCGAAGACCTGATCGGTCCGGACATCCGCCTCTACCACCTCTCGGTCTGGCCCAAGAACGCCGGCGACGGCGCCTACGTGAGCTGGCATCAGGATGCGACGTACTTCGGTCTCGAGCCGGCCGTGCAGGTCACCGCCTGGGTCGCGCTCACCGACGCGTCGATCGAGGCCGGATGCATGGAGGTCATTCCCGGGTCGCACACGCTCGGCCAGCTCCATCACGCCGAGGAAGGCGAAACGACGAAGAATCTCCTGTCGCGCGGCCAGACGATCACGGCGGACGTCGACAAGCGCCGCACGGAGTTCATGCCGGTGCGCGCCGGCCAGTTCTCCCTGCACCACACTCATCTGGTCCACAACTCCCGCCCGAACCTGTCCGCCGACCGGCGTATCGGGCTGGGCCTGAGCTACATCCCGACCAGCGTGCGCTGCACCAGCCGCACCCGCGTGACGGCGATGCTCGTGCGCGGGACGGACCGCTACGGCCACTTCGACGACGAGCCGCGGCCGCGGGTGGATTTCGGCGCCGAGGAGCGAGCCTTCCACGCCGACGCGGTCGCGCGCTTCCGCGCGTCGAACGTGGAGCAGACGAGGCGTTTCGCGCCGACGCCGCGATAGGAGTGACCATGACACGCGCGTACGACGTGGTCGATGCCGACGGGCACATCCTCGAGCCGCTCGACCTGTGGGACACGTACCTCGATCCCGCGTTCCGCGAGCGCCGGCCGCGGTTCGTCATCGACGACAACGGCAAGGAGCGCCTGAGCGTCGAAGGCAAGCTGTTCGGCAATGCGCGGGGCATCGGCAGCCTGGGCTCGATCGGCGCCCGCCAGGGCCTCGTCAAGGCCGGCACCCTGAAATACGCCGAGGGGCGCAAGGGCGGGTTCGATCCGCACGCGCGCATCGTCGACATGGATGCCGACGGGATCGATGCCGCCTTCCTCTATCCAAGTCTCGGCCTCTTCGCGGGCGGCGTCGAGGATCCCGCCCTGGCCGCCGCGATGTGCCGCGCCTACAACCGGTGGCTCGCCGATTACTGCGCGCCGTATCCGGAGCGCCTGTTCGGGGTCGCGATGCTGCCGATGCAGTCGGTCGAGCTCGCGATCGACGAGATGCGCTTCGCCCGCGAGAAGCTCGGCATGCGCGGCGGCTTCCTGCGGCCGAACCCGTATCACGGCAAGCACATGATCAGCGACCCGATGTACGAGCCGTTCTGGACGATGGCCGAGGCGCTCGACTTCTCCATCGGCTTCCACGAAGGCTCGACGACCGGGATGCCGACCGTCGGCGTCGACCGCTTCGAGGACGACCGGGCGGCGCGCCACATGGTCTCGCACACGATGGAGATGATGCTGGTCGCGCTGAGCGTGATCTGGGGCGGCGTGGTCGACCGTCACCCGCGCCTGCGCGTCGGCTTTCTCGAGTCGGGCGGCGGCTGGATCGCGCCGTGGCTCGACCGCATGGACCGGCACTTCGACGACCAGGGCTTCAACCAGACCGCGCCGAAGACGCGGCCGAGCGAGCTGTTCCAGCGCAACTGCTGGATCTCGTTCGAGCCGGTGGAGAACAGCATCGCGGTGCTGGCGGAGTACATCGGGCCGCACAAGATCATGTGGGCCACGGACTATCCGCACGGCGACGGCTTCTTCCCGGGCGCGCCGCAGATGCTGCGCGAGCGGCTCACGACGCTGTCGCCCGAGGCGCAGCGGCAGGTGCTCGCGGGCGGCGCGCTCGGGTTCTACGGCGTGCGCTGACCGGCGTCCCAGGTTTCGCGGCTCGGTGGCGCCGCACTCGCCGCCCCGTGTAGACTCTCGCCACATGACCGCGCGACCCATCCGGTTCGGCGCGCTGCTGCGCCAGGCCGACAATCGCTGGGCCAGCATCGCCGAGGCGGCGCGCATCGCCGATACGACCGGCTTCGATTCCATCCACTTCATCGACCACCTGCTCGCGATTCCGAATCCCGAAGGCGACATCCTCGAGGCGTGGACCACGCTCACCGCGTGCGCGGGGCTCACACGGCGCGTGCGGCTCTCGGCCAACGTGCTCTGCAATTCGTTCCGGTCGCCGGCGCTCCTCGCCAAGATGGGCGCCACGCTCGACGTGATCAGCGGCGGCCGGTTCGAGCTGGCGATCGGCGCCGGCTGGCACGAGCCGGAGTACCACGCCTACGGCTTCGACTTTCCGAGCCCGGGCGTGCGGATCGCGCAGCTCGCCGAGGCGGTGCCGCTGATCAAGCGCCTATGGTCAGACGAGCGCGTCGATTTCACCGGGACGCACTACCGCGTGCGGGGCGCGATCTGCCGGCCGCGGCCGATCCAGACGCCGCGGCCGACGATCGTCATCGGCGGGGCCGGCGAGAAGAAGATGCTGCGCCTCGTGGCCGAGGAAGCGGACGTGTGGAACGCGTCGGCCGGCAACTACGCCCGGCTCGACCGGAAGATCGCGGTGCTGCACGAGCACCTCGCCGCGATCGGCCGCGACCCGGCCACGCTCGAGCTGTCGCTCCAGGATCTCGTCGTCATCGCGCCGACCGACGCCGCGCTGAAGCCGCTGCTGGACGACGCGCGCACGCGGTTCAGCTTCTTCGGCAACGTCGACGAGATCGCGACGATCGGCACGCCCGACCGGTGCATCGCGACGCTGCGCAAGAAGATCGCGCAGGGCATCACGACGTTCGTGTGCCTGTTCACCGACGGCGGGCAGCCGGAGACGGTGCGGCTGTTCGGCGAGCGCGTGATTCCCGCGTTTCGGTAGCTCGCCGGGGTGGCGATCGCGCTCCAGTAACGCTAGATCACGTCGAACTTCCGGTTGCGAGCCCACTTGTAGACGCTGAAATCGGCGTCGAACGTGAGGATCCTCGGCTCGTCGTAAAGCTCCGCGCAACGGACGAGACACGCATCGGCGAGCGAGATCGGACGGTCCGAGTACTTTCGCAACAGCGCCTCGATGTTCGTCCAGTGCTCCTGGAGCGAGAGCCCGATGGTGTACACACCGCGTCGCCCGAGAGCCACGACCTCGGAAGGGCCCGAGGCGTGGACCTTTCGCATCAGAAAGCAGGCTTCGGCGACGACGGCCTCACAGCATCGAAGGGGCGGGCTACATTCGGCGAACAACGCCCGGGCACGGACGTGGTTCGCGTCATTGCCGGAGAGGAGCGCGACGAGCGGGCCGGCATCCAGGAGGACTCCCGGGGCGTTCACCCGCCGAAGCCTTCGAGATACTTCCGATTGGTCGAGAGATCCTTCGGTCCCTTCTTGAACTTGCCCACGGCCGCCCCGGCGAGCGCCAGCGCGCTTCGACGCTGCTCGTCTTCCCTGGCCACCAGGTGCAGCCCGCGCCGAAGGATCTCGGATTCCGTCCACCCGGTCGATTTCCGCAGCTTCCGCAGGACGCCGCGCTCGACCTCGCCAAGCCGCGCGTGGATGTACGTTTTCATGTCTTCCACTGTAGCACGGCGAGCTATTCTCGTGCGACGCAGGGCCGTTCAGCCGCGGCGCGCCTTCTCGATCGCCGCGACGTCGATCTTCTTCATCGGCAGCATGGCCTCGAACGCGCGCTTCGCCGCCGCGCGATCGGCGCCGGTCACCGCGTCCATCAGCACCCTCGGCGTGATCTGCCAGGACACGCCCCACTTGTCCTCGCACCAGCCGCACTCCTTCTCCCGGCCGCCGCTGCCGACGATCGCGCTCCAGTAACGATCCGTCTCCGCCTGATCGGCGGTGGCGACCTGGAACGAGAAGGCTTCGTTGTGCTTGATGTCGGGGCCGCCGTTGAGGCCGAGGCACGGAATGCCCATCACGGTGAACTCCACCATGATGACGTCGCCTTCCTTCCCGGCGTGATAGTCGCCCGGCGAGCGGTGCACCGCGCCGACGGACGAATCGGGAAACGTCCTGGCGTAGAACCGCGCGGCCGCCTCGGCGTCGCGGTCGTACCAGATGCAGACCATGTTCTTCGCTCGCGTGCTCATCCGCCTCCCCTCTCTCCGGCCCACACGCGCGGCACGCTCCGGGGGATCGTCGCGAGCACGCGGTAGAAGCTGCCGATCACCGCCGCGATCTCCTCGACGGCGATCCGCTCACTCCCCTGGCTGCCGAGCAGCACCGCTTCGTCGTCACGCGCGACGCCGTCGACACCGGTCAGGTCCACCATCGCGCTGTTTGCGCTGATCGCGAGCACGGGGCAGCGGCGCCCGCGCAGCAGCGCATGCCCGACGCCCTGCAGCGTCTGGTGATAGCCATCGGCCCAGCCGACCGCCAGCGTGCCGATGGGCGTGTCGCGCTCGAGCGGCGTACGGGGGCCGTAGCCGACGCACTCGCCGCGCGGCACGACCTTCACGTACGCCACGCGCGCCTTCCACGTGACGATCGGGCGCAGCTCGACGCGCTGGACGATCGCGGCGTCGAGCCGCTCGGCGTGCGGCGCGACGCCGAGCAATGCCATGCCCGGCCGCACGATGTCGAGGCGGCTCTCCGGCATCGACAGCACGCCCTGCGTCGACGCGATGCTGAGCGGCAGGCGGCCCAGATCGCGTACCTCGGTGGCGACCTCCTGCAGGCGCGCGACCTGCGCGCGATTCCGGTCGGCCGTCTCGGCGAGCGTGCTGAACAGGCCTGCGACCTCAAGACCGGGCCGCTTGTGCACGTCGCGGATGAACGCGGGCGCCTCGCGGTACGGCACGCCGAGCCGCGCGAGGCCCGTGTCCACCTTGACCCAGGGGCGCGCGGTCACGCCGCGCGCGCGGGCGCGATCGCCAAGCATCTGCGCCGCCTCGGGCGTGAACACGCCCGGCGAGAGATCGTGATCGAGGATCGGGTCCACCTCGGCGGCGTCGAAGTACGTCAGCACGAGGAGCGTTCCGCGGATGCCCGCCTCGCGCAGCTCGACGGCTTCCGCCACGCTCGCCACCGCGAAGTGGTCGACGCCTTCGGCGGCAACGGCCGCGGAGACCGGCACCGCGCCGGCGCCGTACGCGTTCGCTTTGACGACCGGCATGAGGCGCGCCGGATGCACGAGCGCGCGCAGCGCGGCCAGGTTGTGCAGGAGGTTCGCGCGATCGAGCTCGAGCCAGGAGTTGGGCATCGCTGTGCGAACGTATCACGGACGTTGACCGTCGCCCGGCGCCCGGACTACGCTGCGCGCGTTCGATCCGGCGCCGGGAGGTTCACATGAAGGTCTACGAGCTGCGCACGTACACGCTGCACGTCGGCAAGATGGGCGAGGCGGTCAAGCTGTACACCGAGTTCGGCTACCCGGCGCTCCAGAAGGGCGGCCAGGACAAGAAGCTGGTCGGCTACTTCCAGGCGGACACCGGCATGATCAACCAGCTCGTCCACGTGTGGAAGTTCGACGACGACGCGGACCGCCGAGCGCACTGGGCCGCGGTCTTCGCGAACAAGGACTTCGTGGAAGGCTTCGCGGTGAAGTTCCGTCCGCTCGTCGCGTCGCAGGAAGTCAAACTGCTCACCGCGGCCCCGTGGGGCCCGCACCCGTGAAGGTGCCGGCCTGATTCGGTGTGGGTCCGGCCCGCGACCGCGGCGGTTCTCGTCGCGTGCGCGCTCGTGCTCCCGTTCCTGGTGTGGGGCTTCCGGACCTACCAGTTGTCCTTCGCGGCGACGCACGCCATCGCCATCCTCGGCCTCAACCTGATCGCGGGGCACGCGGGACTGATCTCGCTCGGACACGGCGCGTTCTACGGACTGGGCGCCTACACGCTGGCCGTCCTCATGCGCCACGCGGGCGTGTCCGCCTACGTCGGGATCTTCGCCGGCGCGCTCGTCTGCCTGGCCGCGGGCTACCTGTTCGGGCACGTGGCGTCGCGGCTCGCCCGCTTCTATCTCGCGCTGGCCACGTTCTCCCTTGCCCTCGCGGTGCCGCAGACGCTCAAGTCGCGCTATCTCGCGCCGTGGACGGGCGGCGTGCAGGGCGTCTATCTCGATCGGCCGGGAGCCCCGCTGGGCCTGCCGCTCAACCATGACCAATGGTGGTACTTCGTCACCCTCGGGATCCTCGGCCTGGCGCTCTGGACGGCCCGCAATCTCGTGGCGGGGCGAACAGGCCGGGCGATCCGCGCCATGCGCGATCACCCGCTCGCCGCGCAGGCCGCGGGAATCGACGTGGCCCGATACACCGCCCTGACCTTCGCCGCCGGAGCGGCCTATGCGGGCGTCGCCGGCGCACTCGCGGCGCTGCTCCTCGACTTCATCGCGCCCGAGAGCTTCACCTACTGGCTCTCGATCATGCTGCTCGTCGGCGCGGTCTTCGGCGGCATGACGTCGATCTGGGGCGCGGTGGCCGGCGGCCTCTTCCTCCAGTTCTGGCCCGACGTCGCGGCGTCCGTGTCCCGCGACCTGGTGCAGCCGGTGTTCGGCGCAATCCTCGTGCTCTCGCTGTGGCTCATGCCGAATGGCGTGGCCGGGCTACTCACCCAACAAGGAGGACTCCATGCCGTTCGGATGGGGCATCGTCAGCACGGGCAAGCATCCTGACGTCAAGATCGCGCCGGCGATGGCGGCGGCGAGCGGCGGTGAGCTCGTCGCCGCCTACAGCCGCGATCAGAGCCGCGCGGACGAGTTCGCGCGCAAGCACGGCGCGCGCGCCGCGTACAGCCGGCTCGGCGACCTCCTTGGAGACTCGCGCGTCGACGGCGTCTTCGTGTGCTCGCCGAACGCCCTCCATGCCGAGCACGTCGTCCAGGCCGCGGAAGCCGGCAAGCACGTGCTCTGCGAGAAGCCGATGGCCACGACGGTCGCCGACGCGGTGCGCATGGTGCAGGCGTGCCGCCGCGCGGGCGTCACGCTCGGCGTGGCGTTCAACTTGCGCCAGCACCCGGCCTACATCCGCGCGCGCGAGCTCGTCGCCGCCGGCACGCTCGGGCGCATCGTGCTCGCCCAGGCGCAGTGGGCCTTCGGCGTGCGCGGCCGCGACGGCTCGCCGCCGCGCACGCCGCTCACGCAGTGGTGGGACGCGCCGGAGCTGATCGGGGGCGCGTCCACGATGATGGGGACCGGCGTGCACTCGGTCGACCTGCTGCGCTTCGTCCTCGGCGCCGAGGTGGACGAGATCACGGCCGTCACCGACGGCCAGACGGCGGCGCGCCCGCTCGAGCAGCTGGCCTGCCTCACCCTGCGCTTCGGCAACGGCACGCTCGGTCAGGTGGTCGCGAGCCGTCTGCTCCCGGACTCGCGCAACGATTTCCGCGTCTACGGGATCACCGGGCTCATCGCCGGGCATCACTCCATGTGGGAAGCGCGCACCGGCCGCTTCGAGATCACGAGCGACACCGTCAACGAGACGGCCGACTACCCGGAAGCGCTGCTGCCCAACTACGTGGCGGAAATCGAAGACTTCCAGCGCGCCGTCGCCACGGGGGCGCCGCCCGCGGCGACCGGTCTGGACGGGCTGCGCGTCGTGGAGGTCACGGTGGCGATGATCGAGTCCGCGCGCACGCGCCGCAGCGTCAGGATCGAGCGCGTCGAGCCCTGATTACTTCGGTCCGAACACGTCGATGGCGATGCGGCCCGCGTTGACCGCGCACGGCCAGCCGGCATAGAACGCCACGTGGGTGATCAGCCCTTTCAGCTCGGTCTCCGTCACGCCGTTGTCGAGCGCGCGCTGCATGTGGCCCCGCATCTCGTCGGTCCGGTAGAGCGCGGCCAGCATCGCCACCGTGATCAGGCTCCGGTCGCGCTTGCTGAGGTCGGGATGCTCCCACACGTCGCCGAACAGCACGTCGTCGCGGAGCTGCCCGAGCTTGGGAACGAACTCGTACACGGTGGGCTTCTTCTGGGCCATGGGGTCTCCTCCTGGTGAACTTCGCGCTAGAGTAGCGCGGACGTGACGATCCGCATCGCCGTGCTGAACTTCGTCCACGAGACGGTGACGTTCCTGCCCAACGACACCACGCTCGAGGACTTCGTGTACGACGGCTCGCCGGCGCGAGGCGAGGCCCTGCTCGCCTGGGAGCCGCGGTCGTACATGGGCGGCTTCGTGAAGGTGGCGCGCGAGCACGCCGGCGTCGAGCTGGTCGGCATCGAATCGCCGCTCTGGCCCCGCACGGGGACGGGCTCCGGCTGGATCACGACGGAGGCCTACGAGCACTTTCTCGGTCGCATGATCGCCGAGCTCCAGGCCGGTGGACCATGGCACGGCGTGTTTCTCGCGCTCCACGGCGCGATGGGCGTGCGCGGCGTGGCGCGCCCGGAGGCCGACATCGCGCGCCGCGTGCGCGAGGTCGTCGGCCGCGACGCGTTCATCGCCGGCACCTTCGATCCGCACGGCAACGAGGACGCGGAGTTCCTGCGTCACGCCGACTTCGCGTTCTGCGCGAAGTACTTTCCGCACTACGACAGCCGTCTGCAGGGCGAGCGCGCGGCGCGCATGCTGATCCGCGCCATCCGCGGCGACTACTCCCCCGCCAGCGCCACCGTGAAGGTGCCGATCCTGACCGCGACGGTGCTGCAATGGACCGGCGCCTCGCCGTGGATGGATCTGGTCCAGAGAGCGCTGACCTGGGAGGCGCGCGAGCCCGACCTCTACATGAACGTCTTCTTCGGCTTTCCCTTCGCCGACGTGCCGGATGTCGGCATGACGATCCAGGCGATGACCAACGGCAAGCCGGAGCTCGCGCGCAAGGCGGCCGACGACGTCGCGGACTTTGCGTGGCGGCAGCGCGACGCGCTGCTGAAGACCGCGACGGTGCATCCCATTCCCGACGGCGTGAGGCTCGCGAAGGAGGCGGTGGCGCGCGGCGCGTGGCCCGTGGTGCTGGCCGACCACTCCGACCGCTCCGGCTCGGCGACCTGGGTCCTCCAACAGGTGCTCGCGCAGGACCTGGGCGACGTCCTGTTTGCGACCATCGCTGATCGCGCGGCCGTCCAGGCCGTCGTGGCCAAGGGGCTGAAGGCCGGGGATCCGTTCGACATGGAGGTCGGCGGCCGGGCGGACGAGTCCGCCGGCCCGCCGGTGCGGATCACGGGCACGATCGCGGGCGTAGCGCGCGTCGCGGGCAAGCGCTGGGTGAGCGTCGCCTTCGGCCGCAACAACGTCGTGCTGCTGAGCGAGTACCTCACCCAGGTGATGGACCCGCTCGAGCTCGAGGCGGCGCCGGGCGTCGCGATCGGCCGGTTCAAGGTCTTCGCGATCAAGTCGCGCGTGCACTTCCGCCGCGGCTTCGACGATTCGGGGTTCGCGAAGACGATCCTGCTGGTGGAGCCGGAGCAGCCGTTCCTCGGCACCGTTCGGCTCGAAGCGCTGCCTTACCGCAACGTCGACATCTCGAACTTCTATCCGTACGGAGAGACACGATGAGACCCAACAAGCTGCGCGAGCTCCTGAAGGCCGGCAAGCCCACGCTGTCCACCCACATCCACACCACGTGGCCGTCGGTCGTCGAAGCGATCGGGCACACGGGGCTCTACGACTACGTCGAGTTCGTCGGCGAGTACGGCCCGTTCGATCTCCACGACCTCGACAACCTCGCGCGCGCCGCCGACATCTACGACATGTCGATGCAGCTCAAGGTCGATCAGGAGCCGCGCGGCTTTCTCGCGTCACGGGCGATCGGGTCCGGCTTCCACAGCATCCTGTTCGCCGACTGTCGCTCCGCCGCCGACATCCAGGAGTGCGTGCGCATCGTGCGCCCGGAGACCCCGGAGGACGGCGGCACCTACGGTGTCGCCACCCGCCGGTTCACGTACATGGGCTATGGCGGCGGCAAGGCCTACGTGCAGGCGCTGCGCGACATCGTCGTGGCGATCATGATCGAGAAGCCGGGCACCGTGGACACGCTCGAGGAGTGCCTGGCCGTCACAGGCGTCGACATGGTGCAGTGGGGCGGCTCCGACTACTCGATGGGCATCGGCAAGGCCGGCGAGCGCTACTCGCCGGAGCTACGCGTGGTGGAGCGCCGCGTGTTCGAGACGGCCATCAAGATGGGCGTGCCGCCGCGCGCGGAGATCGCCACCGCGGATCAGGCGAAGTACTTCCTCGACATGGGCGTGCGGCACTTCTCCGTCGGCACCGACATCACCTTCATGCACCAGTGGTGGAAGACCCAGGGCGAGGACATGCGCAAGGCGCTCGGCGAATGACGACGCGCATCGAACGGCACAATCCCGACGGAGTCTGGAAGGGCCGCGCCGCGCTCTACAGCCATTGCGTTCGCGTCACCAACGCCACCACCACGCTCTACATCGCCGGTCAGCTCGCGCGCGACGAACAAGGGCAGACCGTGGGCGTCGGCGACATCCGTGTGCAGACCGCGAAGGTGATCGAGAACATCCGAACGATCCTGCGTGCCGAGGGCGGCGACCTGGCCAACCTGGTCAAGATGACCGTGTACACCACGGATATGCGCTTCTTCGACGTGATCTCCGAAGTGCGGCGCCGCTACTTCGCTTCCGACCTCCCCACCAGCACGATCGTGGAGGTGGCCAAGCTGGCGCAGCCCGATCTCCTCATTGAGATCGAGAGCATCGCCGTGCTGTGATCACACGGTCGGCATGGTGCCGCCGTCGATCACGTATTCGGCACCCGTGATCGAGGCGGCGCGCGGCGACGACACCTCCTTCGACAGAGCTTTGCTGTAGTTGGACAGCGCCGCTTTCGCGGCCGCATAGGCCATCGTCGCTTCGGGCAGCGGAAGCCGGCTCTGGATCGACGAGACGTGGATGATGACGCCGGAGCCTTGCGCGATCATCGACGACACGAGCCCGCGATCGATGCGCACGGCCGCCATCAGGTTCTGATCGAGCGCGTGCTGCCATTCGCCGTCGTCCAGCACGGCGAACCCGCCCGCGGGCGCCGAAGACCCACCGACGACGTGCACGATGACGTCGACGCCGCCGACAGACGACATCACGTGGGCCGACCCAGCGACGCGGGGTTGATCGGCGTCGGCATCGCCTGCACGGCGGGCAGCACCTTCTCCGCGAACAGCCGGAGGCTCTTCTCCGCCTTCGCCTTCGGCATGCCTCCGTAGAAGAAGTGGACGACGATCATCTCGAGGCTGATCGCGTGCTGCAGCGTGCGGATCTTCTCGATGATCTCGTCCGGCGTCCCGATCGGCTGCGTGGCCCGGCGCGCCGCCAGGCTCGCGTCCGCCACGCCCACGTCGGCGGTCTGGCGCTTGAGATATTCCTCGTAGCCCGGAATGCCCGCGTAGCCCGGGTTGTTCCACTCGAAGTAGTGGTGCTGGGCCGCGAGGAGCTGGTTGCGGAAGTACTCCCACCCCTCCTCCGCTTCCGAGGCCGTCTCCGCGCAGTACATCCACAGCAGCGTCGTCGGCTGATCCGGCGGCAACCCCTTCTCCGCGCGGATCCTGTTGAAGCGCCGCACCTGCGCGGTCATCTCGTCGAGGCCCGCGCCGGCGACGAAGAGCTGGCCGAGCCCGTTCTCGGCGGCCATCCGCGCGGACGCCTCGGTGGTGAACGCGGCCTTGATGCGCGTGGTGAGCTGGCCCTTGTGCCGCGCCTGCGGGCGAATCGTCGTCGGCGGGATCTTGTACACCTTGCCGTCGAACGTGAAGCGCTCGGCGCCGTCCGACGCCTTCAGCGCGCCGATCACGTCGTAGAAGTACGCGTGCGACTCGCCGATCGGATAGCCGAGCGACGCGTACTCGTGGGGCGAGATGCCGCGCCCGATCCCGAGGTGCAGGTGCCGCCCCTTGAGCAGGATGTCGAGCATCGAGATCTCGCTCGCGAGCCGCACGGGATTCCACCACGGCGCCACGATGACCGCGGTGCCCACGTCCACGCGCTTGGTGCGCCCCGCCCAGTACGCGAGGTACTGCAGCGGATTCGGCTGCATGGAATAGGCGGAGCCGTAGTGCTCGGTGGCCCAGATCGAGTCGAAGCCGAGCGGCTCGACGAGCTCGCCCAGCTCGAGCGTCTCGTCCATGTTCGCCACGTCGGACACCGCGGGCGGGCGGCTGTAGTCCTCCGCGAGCAGCCGCTCCCAGTCGCCCTGGTTGTAGCCGGTGACCATCACGCCGCAGTGCACGTCATGCCCCTCCGCGACGCTTGATCAGCGTGGTCTTGTCGATCTGGAAGACGACGTCGTCCCGCTGGTTCAGGACGTGATCGCGAAAGACCACCACGCCGTGCGCCGGGTTGGAGGTCTCGCGCTTCGACAGCACCTCCACCTCGGTGCGGATGGTGTCGCCCGCCCGCACCGGCGCGAGGAACCGGCCGCGCTCCACGCCCAGCAGCGCGACCACCGTGTGGCGGAACAGGCTCTCGGTCATCGCCGTGGAGACCGACATCGTGAAGGCGCTCGGCGCGATGCGGCCGCCGTACGGCGTGGTCTTCGCGTACTCCTCGTCGATGAAGAGCGGCACGTGGTAGCCCACGAACGCGCAGAAGAGCGAGAGGTCGCCCTCCGTCACCGTGCGGCCGTACGTCGGATAGCGCGCGCCTACCTCGAAGTCCTCCCAGGAGCGCGAGGTCACGCCGGCCGGCTCCAGCCCCACCAGTCGCACACGGCCTGGCCCATCACGAGCGGCTTGTCACGCTCCGGGAGCCACGGCAGCTCCTCGGTGAACATCGTCACGCACTGCCGCCACGAGCACGGCATCTTCGTGATGTCGGTGCCCCAGAACATCCGCGTCGGCCCGAACGCGTCGTAGATCGCCCGGAGATGCTTGTGCATGCTCGTGAACGGGTACGGACCGCTGGAATAGCCGGGCGCGCCGGTCGCTTTCACCGCGATGTTCGGATGCCGCGCGAGCTTGACCAGCTCGGGGATGTGGTCCATCGCGGCGTCGTCCTTCAGCGTGGTCAGGCCGCCGCGGCCGCCCAGGTGGTCGATGGTGAGCCGCAAGCCTGGGTGACGCTCGGCGATCCCGCCGATGTGCGCCAGCGAATCGGTCGCGAGCATCGCGATCGGCACGCCGGCGCGCTCCGCCGCCGCCCACAACCAGTCGAGCGTGCCGTCGGCCATCCAGCCGCGCATCGGCTCGTGCAGGAACGTGTAGCGCAGGCCGAGCATTCCCGGCTGGCTCCGCCACGAATCCACCAGCTTGCGCTTGTCGGGCTGATCGAGCGGGAAGCTGCCGAGGATCGCGAAGCGGCCGGGATAGTCGCGCACGGCCTTCAAGGCCATCGCGGTGGAGTTGGGGTCCCACCCGACGGGATGGATCACGGCGGCATCGACACCGCCCTCATCCATGAGACCGACGGCCTCTTCGGTGGTGAACGCGGTGACCTGGCGGTGAGACATGTTGCTCGGAAGCCCGCTGCCCCAGAGATGGATCTGAGCGTCGACGATGCGCATGACGCGCAGTGTAGCGCGTCACATCCGTGATAAATGTCAGGGCACCATGAAAATCATTCCGACCGCCGCGGTGCTCGGCGCGGAGATCGCCGGGGTCGATCTGTCGCGGCCGATCGACGACGCCACGTTTGCCGCCATCGAGCGCGCGTACGACGAATACGGGGTCATCTTCTTCCGGGGACAGTCGATCACGCCGGCCCAGCAGGTCGCGTTCACGCGCCGCTTCGGCGAGATCGAGTTCAACATCTTCGGCGAGCGCTGGAGCGTGCCCGGTCATCCCGAGATCGTCGTGCTGTCCAACATCACCGAAGACGGTCGGCCGACCGGCATCCGCCGCGCCGGCGAGACCTGGCACAGCGACATGTGCTACACCGCGCGACCGCCGCGCGGGACCCTCCTGCACGCCATCGAGGTCCCCGAGCTGAACGGGCTCCCGCTCGGAGACACGGAGTTCGCCAGCGCCGCCGCGGCCTGGGACGCGTTGCCGGACGCGATGAAGCGCAGCCTCGAGGGGCGCCGGGCGGTGTTCGACTTCCGGGGACGGAAGCGGTCGTTTCCGCCGACCCAGGAGGAGATCGATCGCAACCCTCCGGTGCGCCATCCCATCGTCCGGACGCATCCGACGACGGGTCGCCGGTGCCTCTACGTGATGCGCGACGACTGCACGGGCATCGACGGGATGGACCCCGACGAGGCGGCGGCGTTGATCGACGCGCTGGCGGATCACATCGTGAAGCCGGCCTTCGTGTACCGCCATCAGTGGCGCCCGGGCGACGTGCTCATGTGGGACAACTGCATGGTCCAGCATCGGGCGATCCAGGATTACGACATGCCCCAGCGCCGCCTGATGCATCGCACGACGATGGGAGGCGCCGTCCCGGCGTAGCGCGTCAGGCGGTCGGTGGCTTCGCGAAGCGGGCGGGCGCGAACGCGTCGAGGGCGATCCGCGGCTTCCGGCCGAGGACGAGATCGGCGACCGCGTGGCCCATCGCGGGCCCGTAGAGGATGCCCTTCCGCGCGCCGCCCGTCGCCACGTAGACGCCCTCGAGTCCCGGCACACCGCCCAGCACGAGCAGGCCATCGGAGGCCACGGGACGCAGGCAGGCGGTCTGCTGCGCGACCTGCGCGTCCGCCATGGCGGGCAGCATCTTCACGAGCGCGGCGCCGATCTCGTCACGTGCGGCGGTCGTGTTCTCCTCGTCGAAGCCCGCCTCTTCCTCGGTGGTCCCCGCCCACAGGAGCCCGTCGGTCTTCGTCGTGGCGTAGTTGTGGCCCCACCCGACGGAGCAGTCCACCGGCGGCCCCGGCGCCTGGAGACGAAGGATCTGGCCCTTGAGCGGACGCACGTCGATCGGCACGCCGATCCACGCCGATGCCTCGGCGCTCCAGGGACCGAGCGCAAGCACGGCGGTGGCGCACGGCAGCACCTCGCGCTCGAGGATCACGCCGGTCACGCGCCCGCCGTCGCGCCGCAGGCCGATCGCGCGTCCATGACGGACCGTGACGCCGAGATTCTCGGCGGCGCGCGTGAGCGCGAGCACGAGAAGATAGGGCTCGACGGCGGCGCCGCCCTCGGTCAGCGTCGCGCCGAGCGTCTCGTCCGAGATCCGCGGCTCCACCCGGCGCGCCTCGGCGGCGTCGAGCCAGCGCACCGCGTAGCCCGGCTGTTGCTGCTGCCACGGCATCGCGGCCTGCAGCCTCCGGACGTCCGCCTCGGTGAACGCGAGCGCGAGCGAGGCGCGCATGCGGAAGTCGACGTCCATCCCGGTCTCGTCGAGCAGGGTCTTCGACAGCTCGCGGTGCAGCCGCAGCCCGTCCTGAGCGACTTCGGCCAGCGGGCCCGGAATGCCGAAGCCGCTCACCGGGCTCAGCCCGCCGTACGCGAAGCCGGAGGCGTGGCTGCCGATCGCGTCACGCTCGACGACGACGCTCGAGACGCCGGACTTCGCGAGGTAGTACGCGGTGGTCATGCCCGCGATGCCCCCGCCCACGATCACGACGTCTGCGGAACGCTCGCTCATCGTCGGTGATGCTGTCAAAGTCGATGAGACTGGTCAACCCGCCGCCGCCCGCGGCGATCGATCGCATGCAGGCACGCGGATTCTTGACAGCCCCCGTAACGTGTCGATATACGTGTCGGCATCAAGACACCGCTCGCTGCCGAACACCGGCAGGCTCACGGATCAGGGAGATCGATGGGACCCACACCGGCGTGGCGCCCCACCGTGCTCGTCGTGGACGATGTCGGCGACAATCGGGAGCTCGTGTGCGCGATCCTGCGGCACGCGGAGTTCCGGGTCGTCCAGGCCGAGACCGGCGCGGAAGCCCTCAGCCAGGCGCTGGGCATCCCTGATCTCATCGTCCTCGACGTGATGCTCCCGGACATCGACGGCCTGGAAGTGTGCCGTCGCCTCAAGGCGGATCCCCGGACCGCCGCGATCCCGCTCATGCACCTGTCCGGGATGTACCGCGACCCGCTCGCGAAAGCGCGCGCGCTCGACTCCGGGGCGGACGCGTATCTGACCAAGCCCGTGGAGCCCGCGGAGCTCGTGGCGACCATTCGAGCGCTCCTGCGCGCACGGCGCGCGGAGGCCGAGCTTCGCGCGGTGTTCGAAGGCGCGCTCGACGGCATGGTCATCACGGACGATGCGGGTCGCTACGTCGAAGTCAACGAGGCGGCCGCGCGCATCTTCGGCGTGCCGCGCGAACGCCTCGTGGGCCGGATGGTGAGCGAGTTCACGCCGCTGCCGTTCGACTTCGATGCGGCGTGGGCGAGCTTCCGCGCGCGGGGCAGCGAGCAGGGCGAGATCACGCTCGTCCGCCCGGACGGCGGCCGGCGCGTCGTGGAATATGCGGCGACCGCGCGCATCACGCCGGGCCGTCACCTCTCCATCCTGCGCGACGTCACCGACCGCAAGCGCGCGGAGGTCGCGCTCCAACGGCACGTCCAGATCATCGACCAGATCAACGACGCGGTCGTCGTCACGACGCTACGCGGCACCATCACCGCCTGGAATCGGGGGGCCGAGCGCCTGTTCGGGTACCCGCTCGCGGAGGCGCTCGGCCGGCACGTCTCCTTTCTGCACGTCGACGCGCAGCCCGCGCGGGAGGACCTGGTGCGGGAGGTGGCGAACGTCGGCCGCCACGAGGTGGAAGTGCGGTGCCGCTGCCGCTCGGGTGAGGAGATCTGGATCCATGTGTCGCGGTCGCTGCTCAGCGATCCCGGCGGTGCCCCGCTCGGCGTCATCAGCTATTCGATCGACATCACGGAGCAGCGGCGCATGCTGGACGCGCTCCGCGCGAGCGAGGCGCGTGCGCACCAGCTCGCGCAGCGCCTGCAGACGGTGCAGGAGGAAGAGCGTCGGCGCCTCGCCGCCGAAGTGCACGACGAGCTCGGGCAGGCGCTCACGGGCATCAAGCTGGGGGTCTCCCTGCTGGGTGCGCGTGAGGGTGCGGATGCGGCCCGCGCGGCGTCGACGCTGGCCCTGATCGACGACACCATTGCGCGCGTCCGGCGCATCGCGAGCGAGCTCCGACCCTCCGTGCTCACGCTCGGACTGGACACCGCGCTCGAGTGGCAGGTGGACGAGCTCCGCGCGCGGACCGGCCTGCGCTGCGGGCTGTCGGGGACGCTCGCACGCGCGCTCGACGGCGAGCGCAGCCTCGCGCTGTTCCGGGTTTGTCAGGAGACGCTCACGAACGTCGTCCGCCACGCCGGCGCGCGAAGCGTCGCGGTCCGCCTCGACGACGACGGCGAGGTCGTCACGCTGACGATCCGCGACGACGGCATCGGGATCGACCCGCTCGCCGCCGCGCGCGGGCGGTCGTTCGGCATTCTCGGGATGAGCGAGAGACTCCGTGCGCTCGACGGCGTCCTCGAGGTCGCCCGCGCGCCGGGGGGCGGGACGATCGTGCGCGCCCGCCTGCCGCGAGGCGACCACTGATCCGCGTGATGCTCGCCGACGATCACCCGATCGTCCGCCGCGGGCTGCGCGACATCCTGAGCGTCGAGCCGGACGTCGAGATCTGCGGCGAGGCACGCGATGCGGCCGAGGCGCTTCGGCTGGTCGCTGTCACGCCCTGCGACCTCGTCATCCTCGATCTGTCGCTGCCCGACCGGCACGGCCTCGACGTGCTCGCGCAGATCACCGCCCTGCAGCCCGCCCCGCGCGTGCTCGTCCTGACGATGCACCCCGAGAAGCAGTTCGCGGTCCGCGCGATGCGCATGGGCGCCGCTGGCTACCTCACGAAAGACAGCGCGGCCGCCGAGCTGGTCGGCGCGGTGCGCACGATCGTCCGCGGCGGACGTTACGTCAGCCCGGCGCTCGCCGACGCACTCGTGGAGCGCCTGCAGACCGGCGCCGACGCGCCTGCGCACGAGCGCCTCTCGGCGCGCGAGCTGGACGTGCTGCTGCGGATCGGCGCCGGCCAGGCTCCGACGCAGATCGCGGCGGAGCTCCATCTGAGCGTGAAGACGATCAGCACGTATCGCGCCCGGATCCTCGACAAGCTGGCGCTCACGACGACGGCCGAGCTGATCCACTACGTCGCGCGCAGTCGCCTGCTCGGCTGACGCGTCGCGTGTAGGACGGAGCCCGATGCGTGTAGGACAAACGCCGACACCGTGCCAGGCCCCCACCCACCGTCAAAAGCGGCTTGCACCGATAGAGGTTCGCGACGCGTTGCGCGAACATCCCGGCGATGGGTGCCGCCCCTCATAACGACGTACTAACGTCTGCGCTTCATAGTTCGCGTATGGTCGACCTCGTCAGCGCCGCCGAGATCGTCGACACGCTGCACGAGGGCCTGCTGATCATCGACGCCGAGCTGCGCGTCGTTCAGGCGAACCGCGCGTTCTACCTGGCGTTCGACGTCGCGCCGCACGAGACCGAGGGCCGGCTCCTTTCCGAGCTCGGCAACGGCCAGTGGGACATCGCGGCCTTGCGCGCTCGTCTGACGGACATCCTGGCCGGCGGCCCGAGCTTCGAGGGCTACGAAGTCACGCACGCGTTTCCCGGGCTCGGCGCCCGCACCATGGTGCTGAACGCGCGCCGGATGGACGGTCGTGCCATGGTGCTGCTCGCGATCGAGGACGTCACCGCGCGGAAAGCCGCGGAGACCGCGGCGGCGCTCCACGCGCGCGAGCTCGCCCGCTCGAACGCGGAGCTCGAACAGTTCGCGTACGTCGCGTCCCACGATCTGCAGGAGCCGCTGCGCGCGGTCGTCGGGTATCTCCAGCTCATCGAGCGCTCGCTCGGCTCGGAGCTGTCACCGCAGACCGCCGAGATGATGCAGAGCGCGCGCGCCGCCGCGCAGCGCATGCGCGACCTCATCCGCGACCTGCTCGCCTACTCGCGCGCGGGACGCGGCGACCGGGCCCTCGAGCCGGTCGACACCAACATCCCGCTCGCCCACGCGCTCGCGAGCCTCAAGACCGCGATCCACGAAAGCGGCGCGCTGGTGACCGTGGGCGCGCTGCCGACGATCACGACCAACGCGCGCCACCTCGAAACGATCTTCGTCAACCTCGTGGGCAACGCGATCAAGTTCCGTCGCGGCCCCGGCCCCCGCATCCGGGTCGACGCGTCGCTCGAGCGCGACCGCTGGGTCTTCGCCGTCGCCGACGACGGGATCGGCGTCCCGGAGGACGCCCGCACGCGCGTCTTCGAGGTCTTCCAGCGGTTGCATTCACGCCGGGACTACCCCGGCACGGGGATCGGGCTCGCGCTGGTGAAGCGTCTGGTCGAGACGCACGGCGGCGCCGTCTGGATCGCCGACACGCCCGGCGGCGGCGCGACCGTCCGCTTCGCGCTGCCGAACGCCACCGTCGCGACGCCATGAGGGCCGCGCAGATCCTCGTCGTGGACGACAACGCCGACGACCGGCGCTTCGCTTCCGAGGCGCTGGCCGCCGGCGCCCTGCGCAGCGAGGTGAGCACCGCCGAGGACGGCGACGACGCGCTCGCGTTGCTGCGGCGCGAAGGACGGTACGCGACCGCGCCGCGTCCGGACCTCATCCTCCTCGACCTGCACATGCCGGGGAAGAGCGGGTTCGACGTGCTCGCCGAGATCCGAAGAGATCCGGGCCTGCGCGCGATCCCCGTCATCGTCCTGAGCGGGTCGACGGACGCCGGCGACGTGCGGTCCTCCTACGACGGCTGTGCAAGCTCGTACATCGCCAAGCCCGCCGACCTCGACGCCTATGACGCCGTCGTGGCCGCGATCGAGCAGTTCTGGCTGACGACCGCGTCGCTGCCGGGGCCTGCGCCATGACGAAGGAGCGCACGCGCATTCTCGTCGTCGAAGACAATCCCGATCAGGCCGACATGCTGGCCGTCGGGCTCGGCACGTTCTACCGCTACGACGTCGAGGTCGCGGACCGGCTGGCGGCGGCGTGCGAGGCGGTCGGTCGGCGGCCCGACGTCGTCCTGCTCGATCTGGGGCTGCCCGACTGCCGCGGCCTCGAGACGTTTCGCCGGCTCGCGGCGCGCGCGCCCGACATTCCGATCATCGTGCTGACGGGCTCCGACGACAAGGCGGTCGCCGGCGAGGCGGTCCGCCTGGGAGCGCAGGACTACCTGGTCAAGGGGTTCGTGGACCACGAGCTCGTCGATCGCGCGGTGCGCTACGCCCTCGAGCGTCACCGCCGCCAGGAACTGCTCAACGCGGTGGCCGCGATCGGGCACGAGCTGGCGGGCTCGCTCGATCCGGCCTCGCTGCGCCAGCGCGTCGTGACGACGGTCCGCCGCCTCTTGCGCGCGCGGCGCGTCGCGTTGTACGACGGCGACGGCGTCGCGAGCGATCTCACCTGCACGGCCACGGACGGCGTCGACCCCGGCTGCCAGTGGCTCGGGCGCGTCTTTCGGCCCGGGGAAGCGCTCGTCGGGCGCGCGGTGGCCGGCGGCGTGCCGGTGGTCTCCGCCGCG
>Ga0194132_10003940_pt1 | contig 25794 bp, 23 predicted proteins | sample TA2KigOf80mmetaG_FD_148612 | JGI IMG/M metagenome (GOLD analysis project Ga0194132, IMG submission 148612) | Freshwater microbial communities from Lake Tanganyika, Tanzania - TA2015054 Kigoma Offshore 80m | ecosystem: Environmental > Aquatic > Freshwater > Lake | place: Tanzania: Lake... | reverse complement strand
AGCGCAGGACCATCGAGCACCGCCGCTTGCTGCACCAGCAAGCCACCGCCTAGACTGACAAACCAGATGGGCCGAAGCCTCCATTAATAAAGCCTTCGATCAGTCTCAAATGATCTGACGACGGACACCCTGTATTTTCCCTGCCTATCAGGGAATCGACCTGCGAGACTGGTTCGATGCAGACTGCCTCGCCGTCGTTCGCGACATCGGCGCGCATCCGCTGCGGCGCATGATCGAGCAAAATCTGGTGGTGACGATCAACTCGGACGATCCCGCCTATTTCGGCGGCTACATCGCCGACAATTACCTCGCGGTTCAGCAGGCGCTCGGCCTTTCCGCGGCCGAGATCGTTGCCATCGCCCGTGCCTCGATCGAGCACTCGTTCCTCGAGCGCAACGACAAAAAGCGGCTCGCGGCCGCGCTCGCTGCCTACGTCGCCGCTGCCCGGCCCAACTTCTAGCCGGCGTCGCGCCGGCGGCTGCGCGACCCGCTGTCAGCGCTCTCTTTTAGCGTAGTGTCGATCGAGGAAGGCGGGTTGGAACTTTCCGCTGACGCGGTCTTCCGCCACCGCAACATCGGCGCGTTCGGCCGGCGGCCCGTAGCCGCCGGCGCCGGGCGTTTCGATGATCAGCTCCTCATCCGGACTGATCGTGATGCCCGACGGTTTGGTCGCGAGCGGCTCGATGGCGCCGGCCGCGTTTCGGCGCGCGAAACGACCTGGTGCTCCCTCGCCGCCGCCGAACACGCCCCAGGGGCGGTGGCGGAACCGTTCGCCTTGGCCGCTGAAGGTGCAGGAATGGCCGACCGGCTGCACCACCCGGCGCATGCCGAGTCCGCCGCGCTGCCGGCCGGGGCCGCCGGTGTCGGGGATCAGCTCGTAGCGGACGACCCGCAGCGGGTACTCGCTTTCGATCGCCTCGACCGGGAGGTTGGACGTATTGGTGGTGTGAACCTGAACGCCATCGGTGCCGTCGTGGTCGAACCGTCCCCCGAACCCGCCGCCCAACGTCTCCATGTAGAGATAGCCGCGGCCGGTACGCGGGTCGGTGCCCGAGAACACCGCGGTCGTGTTGGCGCCGTTCGAGGCCCCGACCGCCGCACGGGGCAACGCCGGAGCCAGCGCGCCGACGATCATGTCGCAGATGCGCTGGCAGGTGTTGGCGCGCCCGGCCACGGCGGCCGGCGGGCGACAATTGACCAGCGAGCCTTCGGGCGCCGCGACCTCGCACACATCGATCACGCCCTGGTTGTTGGGAACGTCGGGATCGAGCAGCGCCTTGAGCGCGTAGCAGACGGTCGCCAGGGTCGGATCGTAGGGAACGTTGATGTTGCCCGCGACCTGGGCGGCAGTGCCGGCGAAATCGAACACGATCCGGTCGCCCGCGATCGTAATCGCAAGCTCGATCGGGATGTCGCGCGCACCGAGGCCATCGTCGTCCATGACGTCGCGAAAGCGGTAGACCCCGTCGGGGAGCGCCGCGACCGCCAGGCGCAGCCGCCGCTCGGTGCGGGCGACGATCTCGTCGAACGCTTCCCGAATCTGATCGACCGAGTAGCGCGCGGCGATCTCGCCCAGGCGGCGCGCGCCGAGGCGGCAGGCGGCGATCTGGGCGTTGTAGTCGCCGCGGCGTTCCGCGGGCAGCCGCGCGTTGAGCAGCAACAGCTCGAACAGGTCACGGGCGAGTTCGCCGGCGTGGAACAGCCGGACGATCGGGATGCGCAAGCCTTCCTGCCAGATTTCGGACATGCCGCCGGCGATCGAACCCGCCGACATGCCGCCGATGTCGGCGTGATGGGCGACGTTGCACATAAAACCGAGGAGGCGGCCCGCGACGAAAACCGGCATGGCCATGTTGATGTCGGGGAGGTGCGACCCGCCGGCGACGTGGGGGTCGTTGGCGATGAAGAGATCCCCCGGCTGCATGGCCGCGACCGGAAACTTGGCCAGGAGCCGCTGCATCAGCCCGCGCATCGACGAAAGATGAATCGGCAGCGCATTTTCGGCCTGGACGATTTGGCGGCCGGCCGGATCGACGATCACGGTCGAATGGTCGTGGCGCTCTTTGATGTTGGTCGCGTAAGCGGCCCGCATCAACGCGATATAGGTCTCGTCGGCGACCGACCTGAGCGCGTTGTAGAGAACTTCGAGCGTGATCGGATCGAGGGCCACGGCGCTACGCCAAGGTGATGACGAGGTTGCCGGCGCGATCGACGTGGACGCGATCGTCGGGGTGAACCAACGTGGTCGCGTCGAGCTGGTCGATCACGGCGGGACCGACCAGGACGGCTCCCGGTGCGAGCGAATCGCGGCGGTAGACGTGGGTCGCGACCGGTAGGTCGGGCGTGAAGTAGACCGGCCGCACGTCGACCGCGGCCGGCGCGGCGGCCGGCGCCGCGCCGGCCCCGGCAGCCGTCGTATCGCCGGTGCGGGCGGCGGCGCGTGCGGTCAAGCGGACATTGACGACTTCGACCGCATCGCCCTGGTTGGCGTAACCGTAGCTCCGCTCGTGGTCGGTCGCGAACATCCGGCACAAGCGGTCTGCGGCCGGCAGGCGCGGGCTGGGCTCGCCAGGGGCATCGGGCGCTATCGCCACCCGGATTTCGTGGTTCTGTCCGACATGCCGCATGTCGAGCGCAAGCCAGCAGCGGCGTGCCGCGGGCGCGATCGCTTCGCGCTCGAACCAGGCGCGGGCCTCGCCGTGGAGACGATCGACCGCGGCCTGGAGGCGGGGAAGGTTCGCGTCGCTCACTACGATCCGCGTCGAGGCGACGTGGTCTTCCCGGCGCTCGGCGACGATCAGCCCCTCGGCGCACAGGAGACCGGGGTGCGGCGGTACCACGATCTCGGTCATGCCGAGCGATCGCGCGACGTCGGTCGCGTGAAGCGCGCCAGCCCCGCCGAACGGCATCAGCGCGAAGTCGCGCGGATCGAACCCGCGCTCGACCGAGACGGTACGGATCGCGCGAACCATGTTGGCGACGACGATCGCGAGTATGCCGTGGGCGGCGCGCTCGGCGGTCATGCCGAGCCGCTCGGCGACCGGCGTGATCGCCCGGCGCGCCGCAGCGCGATCGAGCGGCATCGCGCCGCCGAGGAGGCCGGAAGGATCGAGCCGCCCCAGCAGCAGATTGGCGTCCGATACCGTCGGCTGCGTTCCGCCGCGGCCATAGCACGCCGGTCCCGGGACGGCGCCGGCGCTGCGCGGACCGACTTTGATCAAGCCGTCCTTGTCGAACCATGCGATCGATCCGCCGCCGGCTCCGACCGTGTTGACGTCGAGCATCGGCAAGCGGACCGGGAAACCGGCGACATCGCGGGTGAATGAAAGCGACGCCGCACCGTCGCGGATCAAGCAAACATCGGCGCTGGTTCCGCCCATGTCGAGGGTGATGACGTTCGAGCGGCCGGCGGTCCGACCGACATGGATCGCACCGACGACGCCGGCGGCCGGACCGGACAGCACGGTGCGGACCGGGAAGCGCTCTGCGGTCTCGACCGACATCAAGCCGCCGTTCGACTGGTTGATGCCGACCGACGCCGCACCGACGACGCTTTCCAGTCCGACCGTCAGTGTACGGAGATAGCTGCTGACCGTGGGCTGGAGGTAGGCGTTGAGAACGGCCGTTGAGAAGCGTTCGAACTCGCGGAATTCCGGATGCACACTCGACGAGAGCGACACCGGCAGTGCCGGAACGGCGTCACCGAGCGCGGCGCCGACGCGGGCCTCGTGGGCCGGGTTGACATAGGAGAACAGGAAGCAGACGGCGCAGGCATCGGCCCCGCTCGCGCGCACCGCGGCCACGGCAGCGGCGACGGCGTCGTCGGTCAGGGCGTGGACGACGTGCCCGGCCGCGTCCATCCGTTCGGGGATCTCGAACCGAAGGTCGCGGCTCGCCAGCGGCGCCGGGTTGTCGGTCTGAAAATCGTACAGCCGCGGCCGGGTTTGTCTGCCGATTTCGAGCAGGTCGCGAAACCCGGCGGTGGTCACGACCGCGACCCGGCCGCCGCGCCGTTCGATCAGGGCGTTGGTGCCGATCGTCGTGCCGTGTGCGAACAGACGAACATCGGCCGCGGCGATTCGCTCGCGCGCGATCAGGACGGCCAAGCCGTCGAGAATCGCCCGCGCCGGATCGTCGGGGGTCGACGGCGTCTTGTGCGAAACGATGCGCCGTTCGCGCTCGTTGGCCGCGAAGAAATCGGTGAACGTGCCGCCGACGTCGACGCCGATGGTCCAGGTCATGCGGGCAGCGGCCGGCGTGCTAGCGGACCGCGGCCGCGATCTCGCCCGTGCTCTTGCGGACGAAACCCTCGCGCTCCTTCTCGGGGAGCTTGGCCGACGCGAACACGACCTCGGCGACCTTGGCGCCGACGTCACGCATGAACGCGCGGTCGTCGCGTTGACGCGGCGGCAGCGTCAGAACGGTGTCCTGGGTATAGGTCGGGACGATGCCTCCGACCGTAGGCGCGCGCTCGATAGCGACGTGATCGGTGCCGGAGCGAATCGCTTCGATATTGTCGCGGATGAGTTTGCGCATCATCGCGACGCCGCGGTCGCCGTGATTGAGGTTCCACGCCGCGTTCAACGCGACCGCGCCCTGGCCGGCGATGGCTTCGAAATCGCCCGGGACACGCTGGCGTTCGGCGTACGGCCGCTCGTCCTCGGTCTGCCCGATGAAGTCGATCTTGCCGAGTCCGACCTCGCTACGATCGGCGCCGCTGTCGCGGTCCATGCGCGGGCTGAAATAACGCCAGCCGATCATCTGCGTATGGGTTTCGTCGATCGGGCGCATCCAGCGGGTGATCGCGGTGCGGAGGAACGTTTCCTCGTACTCGGCGGTGAGCCAAAGGTGGCCAGTCTGGTTCAGGTTCGGCATCATGACGTCGGTCGTGCGCACCCACACCTTGTCGTGCCAGCGCCGGACGTTGAGGTTGATCATGCCGACGGGCGTGCGCAGGTATTCGAGCTCGGGAAGCTCGCCCCACGACACCGCGAACTGCGCACCCGACACGCGCGTGTGCAGGAAGCACGAGTGGGTCGGGTCCTGCGTGTTGTCGAGCACCTGGATCCAGTTGCACGGAAAATAGAGCGAGAACGGTACCGCCTCGACGTCGGGCTGAACGTAGGCGTCGAGCATCGGGAAGGTCGGCACTTTCTCGGGCGGCCCCATCCACGCAAACACGATGCCGTTGAACTCGTGGGTCGGATAGGCGGGATGGCAGATACGATCCTTGAGCGTACTGGCGGGATCGTTGGGCGTTTCGAGGATCGTGCCGTCGGTCGCGATGTGCCAGCCATGGTAGCAGCAGGTGATGCCGCGCTCGGTCGGCAGTCCGTATTCGAGCGAGGCGCCGCGGTGGCTGCAGTGGCGTTCGATCAGACCGACTTCGCCGCGCCGGGTGCGGAACACGACGAGGTCCTCGCCCAGGATGCGCACCACTTTTGGCAGGTCGCCGACTTCCTCCGACAGGCACACCGGCTGCCACGTGCGGCGCAGGTATTCGCCGCCCGGCGTACCGCGGTCGACTTGGACGATCTCATGGTCGCGCTCGACGTTGCGGGCGCGGTAGTAGGCCGCGAAACGGTCCTTGAGGCGCGGTACCTCCTTCGGCATGGCGTCGGTCATGGTGGATCGGCTCCCCACCCGACTATAACGCATTGCCATCGTTGCGATAAACGTCGATCGCGATTAACATTCGTGCGTTTTTCGCAGCAATGAGCGATGCCGACCACAGACCGTATCCGCCTCTTCGCCCGCGTCGTCGAAGAGGGAAGTTTCTCGGCGGCGGCGCGCGCCATGGGCGTGGCGCCGACCTCGATATCGCGGCAGGTCGCCGCCCTCGAGCGCGAGCTCGGCGCCCGGCTCTTCAACCGCACGACGCGGACGCGCAGCATCACCGAAGCGGGCTCGGTCTACTACGAGCGAATCCAGCAAGTCCTCGGCGAGGTCGACGAAGCCGGCCGCGCGGTGTCGCAGTTGAACGGCGCGCCGCACGGCTCGCTCCGCGTGACCGCCCCGGTTACGCTCGGACGCCAGCACATCGTTCCGGCCCTGCCACAATTCCTGGCGCGCTTCCCGGACATCCGGATCGAGCTTGCGCTGACGGACAGCATCGTCGATCTGGTCGAGCAAGGCTATGACGCCGCTATCCGCATCGGAGCCGTGCGCAACGGAAGCCTGGTGGCGCGCCGACTCGCGTCGAGTGATCGCTTGATCTGTGCGAATCCGGCATACCTGAAACGCGTCGGCGAGCCGCGCCATCCGCGCGACCTTGCGCGCCACAATTGTCTCGCCTTCGAACCCAAGGCCGCCTACACGCCGTGGCGGCTGGCAGGGCCGGACGGTAGTCACGCGGTGCGGGTAGCCGGTAATTTCTCGACCAACAGCGCCGATGGGTTGCTCGAATCGGCGCGGGCCGGGCTCGGCATCGTGCGCGTTCCATCGTGGCTCGCGGCTGACGACCTGCGGCGCCGGCGGCTCCGCGTGGTCTTGAACGATTGGCGCGATGCCGATGGGCCGACGCCGATCTACGTGCTCTATGCGCACAACCGTCTGCTCGCGCCGAAGATCAGGGTATTCGTCGATTATTTCGTCGACTGCTTCGCGCGATGGCCGCTAACGACGGTGAACGTTCCGTCGCGGGGGAAAGCATGAGCTACGACAGTATCGGACTGGCGCGACGCGCGGCGCTGCGCCGGAGCGGCGACGAGCGCACGATCAATCTTATCCGGCTCCGCCGCTACAGACTGGCGCGCGTCCAGGCGCAGCTCAAGGCTTACGACTTGGCCGGGGCGATCCTGTTCGATCCGATCAACGTCCATTACGCGACGGGCAGCCGCAATCAAACCCTGTGGAAGATGCATTCGTGGGGACGCTACGCCTTCGTGCCGGCGGACGGGAGCGTCACCCTGTTCGATTCATCGAGCAGCTTGCACCTGGCGCGCGGGATCGAGACGATCGCCGAAGCGCGGCCCTCCACCGGGCTCGGGTTCATCTACGGCGGCGACGCAGTGAGCGAACGCGCCGAACGATGGGCGTCGGAAATCGCCGATCTCGCTCATGCCGCCGGCGGCGCCGCGCCACGGATCGCGATCGATCGTACCGAACCGCTCGGCGCGGCAGCGCTGGCTCGGCGCGGAATCGTCCTCGCCGACGCGAGTGCGCCGATCGACCGCGCCCGGGCCATCAAGTCGGCGGACGAGATCGCATGCATGAAGATCGCGATCGCGGTGTGCGAAGCAGCCATGACGCGGATGCGCGAAGCGCTGGAGCCCGGCATCACCGAGAACGAGCTATGGTCGATCCTGCACCAAGCCAACATCGCCGGCGGCGGGGAGTGGATCGAGACGCGCATGCTGTCGTCGGGCTCACGCATCAATCCCTGGTACAACGAGAGCTCCGACCGCGTCATCGAAGCGGGCGATCTCGTCGGTTTCGACGCCGACATGGTCGGACCGTTCGGCTACATCGCCGATCTGTCGCGGACGTTTCTGTGCGGGCCGACGGCGCCGACCCGGGAACAGCGTCGGCTCTATCGCATCGCCTACGACCAGCTTCATCATGACCTCGCGCTGATCAGACCCGGGCTCGCGTTCGGCGAATATACGGCGCGGGCGTGGCCGTTTCCGCCGGAGTTCCTGGCCAATCGCTACGGCTGTGTCGTTCACGGCGCCGGTTCGTGCGACGAGTACCCGACGCTCGGCTATCCGACCGGCCCCGGGCTCGGGTCGGCCGAGGGCGCGTTCGAACCCGGCATGGTCGTCTGCGTCGAAAGCTATATCGGCGCCGCCGGCGCGCGCGACGGGGTCAAGCTCGAAGATCAGGTTCTGATCACCGATACCGGTTACGAGAATTTGACGCATTTTCCGTTCGAATCGGCGATGCTGGCGTGACGGCGAGTCGGGCGTTCGAACCAACCATCGCGGAGGGGTCATGGCGCGGCAGAATGTGAGCTCGGGACGACCGTGGGAGGCGAGCTGCGGTTTCTCGCGTGCGGTCCGGATCGGGAACGTCGTCGAGGTCAGCCTGACGACGCCGACCGCGCCGGACGGGTCGATCCTTTATCCCAACGATGTCTACCGCCAGACCCGCGAGTCGCTTCGCATCATCGAAGCAGCACTCGCGGAAGCGGGCGCTTCGCTGAGCGACGTGATCCGCACCGCGATGTACTTGAAGGACATGCGTGACTGGGAGGCGGCCGGCCGCGCGCACGGCGAAGTATTCGGCAAGATTCGCCCGGTCACGGGCTGGATCGGCGTTTCCGGGTTCTTCACCGACGGCATCGTCGCCGAGGTTTCGGCGACGGCCATCATCCAGCCGAAGTCGCGGTCGAAACGAACCCGCGCCGGGCGCGCGCCGCGGCGCCGCGCGGTACGCCGCCGCCAGTAACTTAGAGGCCGGCAAAAACGGTCGCGAAGGCGGGGAGCCGCTCGAGGTCGCGCAGGTTGTCGAGCATCGCCCGGGCGGACGGCTCGGCGACGAGACCGGCGGCGCAGGCGAGAAACTTCCCCTCGATCGCCTCGCGACCGAGCGGCCGGCCCGGCATGCCGGTCGGCATCGGCACCACCTGCCGGTAAGTTCGCCCGGCGCGGGTCGTGACGGTGAGGCGTGCCGGCTGGGCGTAGTCCGCGCGCCCCCGCGCTTCAGCGGCGAGCGTCTCGGAGTGCTCGATCGCGACCAGGGCCATCGTCGCGCGCATTGTCGGGTCGGTGAGCATGTCCGCGCGCAGGTGACGGATCGAAAGATCGCGATGCGCAAACGCGACGGCGAGCACGAACGGCAGGCAGAACTGCGCTTCGTTGACGGTCGCCGGCGTCGTGAACGGCATATAGACCCCGACGTCGGGCGTCACCTCGCATGCGATCCGCGCGATGTCGGCAAGCGCAAGCTCGGGCGCTGCAGCCAGAAGATCGAGTGCTGCCTCGGCCGCCGATTGCGCGCCGGCGCAAACCGGGAAGCGCTTGAAGGCGACGCCCGGGTCGATCAGGAGATAGCGTTCGCCCAGGGCATCGAGCGCGGCCGGCGCGAAGGCACCGGCACCGAACATCGCGGTAAAGCCCTTGTCGTTCTCGAAGGCGTCGAGGGGGGCGGTCAGGCCGGCGGCGGCGAACAGCGCGGCGTGGAGACCGGCTTCGGCGGCGCGGCCGGCGGCATACGGTTTGACCGCACTTCCGACCAGCGCGTACGGGCCGCTCGCCTGGAGCGCGGCGACGCCGATGGCGTGGCCGGTCGCGGCCGGCCCCAGCTGCATCGCTTTGGCCGCCGCGATGGCGGCGCCGATCGCGCCGAGGAGCCCGGTCGTCCACCAGCCACGCCAAAAGAGATCATGGCCGAGGGCGCAAGCGAGGGCGTATTCCGCTTCGACTCCGGCGATGAACGCTTCGAGAAACCGTGCGCCGCTGGCGCCGGTCGTTTCGACCGCGGCCGCGGCGGCCGGCCATACCACGGCGCTCGCATGCACCATCGCGGCGTACGAGACGTCGTCGTAGTCGAGCGCATGCGCGGCGATGCCGTTTGCGAAAGCGGCACCGAGTCCGGAGCGCCGCGGACCGGCGAACACCGTGCAGGGACCGGGCGCGTAATGGGGCAGGACCTCTTGCCGGACCCGGATCGGTGCCAGCTGCACGGCACCGGCCATCGCCACCCCGATCGCGTCGATCAGACAACCTTTGGCGGCGCTGATCGCGGCGGTGGGTGCGTGCGCGAGGTCGAAGTCGGCTGCCCACCGGGCGAGCTTGTCGGCGACAATCGGCGCCGGATTTTCAACCCGCCCCATGGATTGCGCTGCGTTCGGAACCCTCGGCGGTCTTGGCGGCGAGCCATTCGGCGCCGGCTTTCGCATGCGGTTCCATCACCGACCGCACCAGCGGATCGGCGGCGAGCGTCCGGCGCCACGCGACGATGACCTCGGGGTAGACTGCTTCGCGGCCCATCGCGCCGAGGATCAGGTCGAGGTACATCAGGGTCGAGGGGTAGGCGCAGTCCGCGAGCGTCAGGCGCGGGCCGACCAGGTAGGGCGCCGGCGTCGCCAGCCGCCCGAGCTCGGCGAGCCGCGCATTGATGATGTCGAGATTGTGGTCGACGACGGCGAGATCGCGCTTCTTGAGCGGCACCTGCCAGAACAGATTGCGCACATGCGGCTCGAGCCGGATGTCGTGGAAGCGGGAGAAAAAGCGCGAGCGCGCTCGCTCCTTCGGGTCGGCCGGCAGTAGCGGCGGATCGGGATAGACTTCGTTCAAGTACTCGGAGATCACCTCCGACTCGGTGATCTGGAGGTCGCCATCGACCAGCGCCGGAATCTGACCGGTCGGCACGATCGCGCGGTAGGTTTCGGAGTAGAGCCCGCCCGGCGGCGGCCGCAGTTCGCAATCGATCCGTTTGGCCGCGAGAACCAGCACCACCTTGTTGCCGTAGCTCGAGAGCGGCAGCGTGTAGATGATCATGGTCCGATCGCCGGATCGCCTAGTGGATCAGGATTTGGCTCAGGAAGGTTTTGGTCCGCTCGCTCTTAGGATGGTTGAAGAAATCCTGCGGCGATGCGTGTTCGACCACTTCGCCGCCGGCCATGAACACCATCTGGTCGGCGACCTGTTTGGCGAAGCCCATTTCGTGGGTGACGACGATCATGGTCATGCCGCCGGTCGCGAGTTCGACCATCGCGTCGAGCACTTCCTTGATCATCTCCGGATCGAGCGCCGACGTCGGCTCATCGAACAGCATGACCTTGGGCTGCATGCAGAGCGACCGCGCGATCGCGACGCGCTGCTGCTGCCCGCCCGAGAGTTGACTCGGGTACTTATGCGCTTGCTCGGGAATGTGGACGCGTTCGAGATACTGCATCGCCAGCGCCCGAGCGTCCTGGCTGCTCATACCGCGCGCCTTCATCGGCGCGAGGGTGAGATTGTCGAGCACCGTCAAGTGCGGAAACAGGTTGAACTGCTGGAACACCATGCCGACCTCGCGACGAACGGCGGTGATGTTCTTGGTGTCATCGGTGAGCTCGATGCCGTCGACGACGATCGAACCGGCGTCGTGGCTTTCGAGCCGGTTGATGCAACGGATCATCGTCGATTTGCCCGATCCCGAGGGGCCGCACACGACCACACGCTCGCCGGATCGTACCGTCAGGTCGACGTTTTTGAGCGCCTGGAACTCGCCGAACCACTTTGAGACGCCCTTGAGCTCGATCATCAAGGGCTTGGCGGCACCGTTGGCCATCGGGCGGAGACCTTGGAAGGGAAGGGGCGCGAGCGCCGATTGCTCGACGCCCGCGTCCGCTTGAGCTTCGTTACTGCGCCGCGACGAGGTCCTTCCAGTCGCGGCCACGAAACCAATAGTCATGGCGCTCTTGGATGGTACCGCGCTCGTTGGCGAGCGTGATCCAGTTATTGAGGAAGTTAAGAATATCCGGATCGCCTTTGCGCACGGCGAATGCCGACGGCCAACGGAGCAGTAAGTCCTTGCCGTACGGCTGCCAGATCTGATCCGGGTAGTCGAGCGCGTAATTGGTCGGTTTCGGCTCGGCGGTGACGAACGCGTGCGCGGTGCCGTTGAGGACGTCCTGGATCGCTTGGGCGTCGTCGTCGAACTGGCGGATCTGCGCTTTCGCGGAGACCTTGCGTACCGACTCGATCGAATCGGTCGACCCGCGCCGCACGGTGAAGATCACATTCTCCTTGTTCCAGTCGTCCTTTTTCCAATTGGCCGTGAGCTTCTTGTTGGCGGCCATGCCGATGCCGCCCCAATTGTAGGGGTTAGAGAAATTGACCGTGAGGTTGCGCTTCGGCACCAGCGAGATGCCGGTCATGATGATGTCGAACTCGCCGGCGATCAGCGCCGGGATGATGCCCGAGAAGGCGGTCGGGACGAACTCGACCTCGACCTCCATGTCCTTGGCGATCATCTTGGCGATATCGATTTCGAAGCCGATCATGCTGCCGTCCTTGGCGCGCATCACCCACGGCACGAACGCCGACACGCCGGCGCGGAGCTTGCCGCGCTTCTTGATCGTTTCCAGCACGCTTTCGCCGGACAGTTGCTTGGTGACGTTCTGGGCGAACGCTCCCGGAGCCGGCGCGATGAACGCGGCTGCGAGCGCAAGAATCCCGATAAGCTTCAGCGGTTTGAGCATCATCATCTCCCTCGTGATTGGACGCTTCGGTGCCGTATTCTCGGCATCTGATTCGATCTTACCTTCAGTCTACGCAACCGGCCGCAGCTTGTATATACAATGTCGCGGGCGCATTACCGGCGTCCCTAGGCGCCGACGATCTCGGTGCGCCCGCGCTTCATGCGGCGTTCGATTCGACCGTACAACCGCGACAACCCGTAGCAGGCGACAAAGTAGAGCGCGGCGACGATGATCCAGGTTTCGAAGAACCGGGTCGTCGAGTGTGCGATTTCCTGCCCCATGAACGTCAACTCCTGGATCGACAGCAGCGACACCAGCGCCGAGTCCTTGACCAGCTGAATCGACTGGTTGGTGAGCGGGGGCGTGATCCGCTGCACCGCCTGCGGTAAAATGACGTGGCGGAGGACGTGATAGCGCGACAGCCCCAGGCTGTTGGCGGCTTCCCATTGTCCGCGCTCGATCGACTGCACGCCCGCCCGCACGATCTCGGTGATATAGGCACCGTCGTAGAGCGCGAGCGCGATGGCGGCGGCGATGAAGTTGCGGAGCAGGTTGGGCTGGCCGAACAGAACGTCGACGACCGCGCGCGTCTCGGGCGACGCCTCGCGCATCATCGAATCAAGCTCGAGCGGCAGCAGCAGCTGATTGCCGACGAAGAAGAAGGCGATGAAAAAGAACGGGACCGGCGCCATGTTGCGGACAAGCTCGACGTAGCCGCGCGAAATCTGGCGCAAGACCAAGGCGTTGCTGACCCGGCACAGGCCCATGACGAGGCCGATCGCGAGCGCCATCACCGCGCCCCAGAAACAGACCCGGATCGAGATCACGATGCCCTCGAACAGGAGATTGGGGACCCATTGACCCCGGGTCGCATCGAAGCGGACGAAGAACTGGATCAGCCGCTCCCAGTCCCAGTTGTAAACGAGGTAGGTGTTGATGCGGTAGACGACGTAGACGACGACCGCGATCGCGGCGGCGGCAATGATCGCATCCAGCAGACCCAAGCGGCGTCGCCGGACGGCAGATACGCGGCCGGTCATGCCCGGCCTCGTCGACGGATGCGTCGTTCGACGATGTCGACCACGACGGAAAAGGCGATCGTCAGCACCAGATAGATCGCCGCGGTCGTCAGCCAGATCTCGAACGCCATGAAGGTCTCGGCGATCTTGTCGATCGCCATGTTGGTGAGGTCGAAAATCGCCACCGCGCTCAAGATCGACGAATGCTTGATCAGCGTCACGATCTGGCCGGTCAGCGGCGGCAGCATGATCGGGATCGCCTGCGGCAAAACGACGTGGCGGTAGCGGTGATAGCGGCTCAAACCCAAGCTGTCGGCGGCTTCCCATTGTCCGCGGCGCACCGACTCGATGCCGGAGCGGAAAATTTCGGCGGTGAACGACCCTTCGTGGAACGACAGCGCGAGGACGCAGGCCCAGAACGCACCGAGCCCGAAGATCGGTGCGACCACGAAGTAGAACAGGTAGACCTGAACCAAGATCGGGGTATTGCGGATGAGTTGGAGATAGCCCGACGCGACCGCTTGCGCCGCAATCGACTCGGAGCGTCGCAACAAGGCCGTCACCAATCCGATCCCGACGGCGAGCGGTAGACCCCATGCCGTTATCTCGAGCGTGACGAACAAGCCCTGGATCAGCGGCCCCCACACCAGCTTGCCCTCGGACACGACGTAGAGCAGTTTCGGAATCCGATACCATTGCCAATTGTAGGTGAGCGAACTCGCGCCGGTGACGACGACATAGATCAGGACGCCCGCCAGGACGACGGTCTGCGCGGTGTCGATCCACGGCGATCGGCGGGCGATCGATCGCCTGGGCTTTGCGCTTGCGGCAACCGCCACGAAGAGCCTCCCCTGTCGCTTACGCCGCGACCATGGTCGCGGTTCTTCGATGTTGCCCGCACGGCCGCGCACGGGGCGGACACTCTAGGCAACGCCGCCGGGTTCGACAACCGCTGTTGATCGGCCGCGACACTAGATCGGGCGATCGCCGGCGATGATTACGCGATGCAACAGGCGTTTCTCGGCGCGGTCGTAGTCGTCGTGCACCTTATGCATAGCCGAACGATTATCGATGACGAGGACATCGCCGACTTGCCAGCGGTGGCGGTAGACGAACGCCGGTTCGATCGCCCGGTCGAGGAGGTCTTGCAGAAAAACGCGGCTCGCTTGCGGGGTGCGGCCGACGATCCGCTCCGCCTTGAGAATATGGAAGTAGAGCGCTTTCTCGCCGGTCTCAGGGTGCGTGCGCACCAGCGGGTGGACGACCGGCGTGCCGAATCGTTCGCGGTCGTTGGCTCGCACCGCGAATTGTCCGTCGAAGGTGTTGACCGTCTTCAGCGACTCGAGCTCCCGCTGGAGCGTCGCAGGCAGCGCGGCGTAGGCGGCGCGCATGTTGGCGATACTGGTGTCGCCGCCGTGGCCCGGAACGGCCACCGCGTAAAGTACGGTCGCCATCGGCGGCGCAACGCGGTTGGTGTGGTCGGTGTGCCACATATTGGCCGGCGTCTGTTCGCCCTCGTAGTCGAGAATCCCGATATCGGGAAACTCGGGGTGGTTGAACTGGGAGTAGTTCTGCCGCTCCGGCTGCCCCAGCGCGCCGACCGCCGCCAGCAGCCGGTCGGGGCTCAGCCGTTGACGGCGGAAAACCAAGGCGACGTGGCGCGCGAGGGCACGGCGCAGCTCGGTTGCCACGCTCGCAGCGACCCCGGCGCTCAAATCGATCGCCCGAATCTGGGCGCCGATGATGGGGGAGAGCGGAACGATCTCAAGCATGTCGGTTGGCGATGGAACGACCCTAGCGCGCACCTGCGTGATGCGCTAGCCATGCGGCGAATGACCGGCGATAGTGAACCGATGGCAGCGTTGAGCGAGGAGGGCCGCCCGCGCGCCGTGCCGCGGCCGTATTGGTGGGACGATATCGACTGGCCCGACGGCCTCGACGTCGCACTACCGGCGGCCGTCGATGTCGCGATCGTCGGCGGCGGTTACGCCGGACTGTCGGCGGCCTTGACGCTTACCCGCGCGGGTCGCAGCGTCGTCGTCCTCGACGCGCAGCGCCCGGGGCACGGCGCCAGCAGCCGATCGGGCGGCATGATCGGCAGCGGCCACCGTCTGAGTTATGCCGCGCTGGCCCGCCGCTACGGTGAGCGCCAAGCCGAGGCGATCCTGCGCGAAGGGCTCGCCGCGCTGGACTTCACGACCGCACTCATTGCGCGCGAGCAAATCGACTGCCAGTTTTCCCGTTGCGGGCGATTTCGCGGGGCGTGGACCGCGGCGGCCTACGAGGCGATGGCGCGGGAGATCGAGACCCTCAGGCGCGCGATCGGGCTCGACGCCGATGTCGTCGACCGCGCCCAAGCTCGCGACGAGGTAGCGACCGACCGTTATCACGGCGGTTGCGTGTTCCACCGTCACGGCGGCGTGCATCCGGCGCGGTTCCTGGCCGGCCTCCTCGAGCGGGCGCGGGCGGCCGGCACGGTCGTCGCCGGCGGCGCCAGCGTTCGCGCAATCGCCGGCCGCCGCGGCGCGTTCGTGCTCGCGACATCGCGCGGAACGGTCGCCGCCCGCGATGTCATCGTCGCCACCAACGGCTATACCGGCCAGGCGACGCCGCGACTCGCGCGACGGCTGCTCGCGGTTTCGGCGTATCTGATGGCGACCGATCCGCTCGGTGCGGCGCGCGTCCGCGCGATCATCCCGCGCCAGCGCATGATCGTTGAGACCCGGAGTCGCCATTGCTACTACCGGCCATCGCCCGACGGCACCCGCTTGATTTTCGGCGCGCGCGCCGCGCTTCAGGCGATCACGCTCGAAGCGGCGGCGACCCGGCTTCGCCGCTTCATGGTCGAGCTGTTTCCGGATCTTGCCGCAACCGGCGTCAGCCACGTTTGGACCGGATCGATCGCGTTTGCGCGCGATCACCTCACGCACATCGGAGTTCTCGACGGGATTCACTACGCGCTGGCATGCAACGGATCGGGCGTCGCGATGGCGCCCTACGCGGGCCACAAGGCGGCGCTCAAGGTGATGGGAACGCCTGCGGGCGCCACCGCCTTCGACGCGCACCCGTTCAAGGTCTATCCGCCGTTCATGCGCAGCCAGGGTGCGCTGGCTGTCGCCGAAACCTATTATCGGCTGATCGATCGACGGGAGGGATCGCGATGAGCCGAGCGGGAATCGCGGCGAACGCGCGCGTGACACGCCGGTTCGGCGCTTACGACCGGCCGTTGGTTCCCGACGACGATCGCGAGCTCACACGGGTCGGGCGCGGTACGCCGATGGGCGAGTACCTGCGGCGCTCATGGCAGCCGGTCTGTCTCGCCGCGGAAGTCGGCGAGGCGCCCACGGTCGTTCGCCTGCTGGGCGAGGAACTCGTGGTGTTCCGCACGCGACGACAGGAGGTCGGACTGCTCGCTCGACACTGCAGCCATCGAGGCGCCTCGCTCGAGTACGCGCTGCCAAGCGATCAGGGTCTGATCTGCTGCTACCATGGCTGGCACATCCGGTCCGACGGGGTGATTCTCGAGACGCCAAACGATCCGGCGTCGACGGTTCGCGAGCGCCTCTGTCATCCGGCGTATCCGACCCATGTCTATGCCGGTATCGTTTTCGCGTGGCTCGGCCCGCCGGCGGAAAAGCCGTCGTTCCCGATACTCGATTCCTACGATCAAGCGGCGACGCAAACGGTTCCGTTTTCGCTCCGCTTTCCCTGTAACTGGCTCCAGATCCTCGAAAACTGCCAGGATCCCACGCACTCGTGCTTCCTCCATACCCGGGTGTCGGGCGTGCAATTCGCGCCGAGTTGGGGTGAGCTGCCGGAGCTCGATTACATCCGCACACCGATCGGCACCATCAACGTCAACGTGCGCCGCTGGCGCGACAAGATCTGGGTCCGAACCGGCGAGATCATCATGCCCAACATGAACCAGGCCGGCGCGTTGTGGCTCACGGGCGAGGACGAGGTCTGCTTCCTGCGCACCAGCTTGACGCGATGGATGCGGCCGATCGACGACACCGCGACCGAGGTGGTCGGCTGGCGCTACTTCAACGACCGCATCGATCCGGATGGCCGTGGCGATCGTTCCCAGGTCGGGCCAGGGAAGATCGACTTCATCGGGCAAACCGAGGACGAACGGCCATATGCCGAGCGCCAGCGCGTGCCGGGCGATTTCGAGGCGATCGTGAGCCAACGTCCGATCGCCGTTCACGCGCTCGAGAATCTGAATGCCGGCGACCGCGGTGTCGCCCTGCTCCGCCAAGTGTTGCGCGAGAACGTCCGTGCGTTCGCCGCGGGCGACCGCCCGGCGACCCTCGATGGGAGCCGAACGGTCGTACCGACCTACACGCAGGACACGGTGTGGACGGTGCCGCCGAGGCCCGGGCGCAACGACCGCGCGCTGCTGCGGGAGGCCGGACGTCGACTCGCAGCGGTCGTGCTCGAAAGCGCCACGTGGCCGGCGGCAGAGCGGGCGCTGCGGTTTCGCCTGGCCGCGGCGCGCCTCGCCGACGAACTCAACGCCTAAAGCCCAAAACGTGTTCGACGCCGCTTCGCCGGTTGTATATACAAAGCCGGCTTGGACCACAGGCGGGGCTGAGGGGCGACCATGAACGCAGTCGACAAGCCGGTGCGATGGGACGAGTTGAGCTGGCCGGACGTCGCGGCGCTGCGGGCGCGCGGCATCGACCTCGTGATCCTACCGGTCGGTGCGACCGAACAGCACGGACGGCATCTGCCGACCGGGGTCGACACGTTTTCCGCGCTCGCGGTGGCCGACGCCGTTTCGGCGCGAACCGGGATCCCGGTCCTGCCGGCACTGGCCTACGGGTGCTCGCTCGGGCACTCCGACAAATGGCCGGGGACGTTCTCGCTGCGTCCTGAGACGCTGGCGCGGGTCGTGGTCGAGATCGCCGAGGGCGTGGCCGCCGCCGGCTTCGGCCGCATGGTGATGCTCAACGGACACGTTACGAACTGGGCGCCGCTCAGGTGCGGACTCGAGAACATACGCCGCGACCTGCCGGGCCTGCGGATCGCGCTGCGCTCGGTGTGGGAGCTGTCACGCGACGTGTTCGACTGCTATCACGCCGACGGCGGCGCCAACTGGCATGCCAACGATGCAGAAACCTCGCTGATGCTCCATCTGCGCCCCGACCTGGTGCGGATGAATCACGCAGTCGACGAACCCGACACCGGTGCGTCGTGCTTCTTCTCGTATACGGTCGACAAGGAAAGCGAGCATGGCGGCGTCGGCAAGCCGACCCGCGCTGAAGCCGCGCGCGGCCGGTGGCTGCTGGAGCGCTGCGCCGAAACGCTCGCGGCCAAGCTTGCCGACGCGATGACCGAGGACATCCCGCTGGTCGAATATGCGAAGCGCGCGCGGAGCGATACGGCGAAGTAACGGCGCTCGCAGGGGAGGGAAGCGATGGCGAAAAAAGCGGTGACCGACGACCTTGCCGCGACGTTGACGAGGCGCGGCGTCAGGTTCCTGATCCCGAGCTACGTCGACATGCACGGCGTCTCCAAAAGCAAGATGGTGCCAATCGACCACTTCGCCGACATGATGGCGGGGTCGGAGCTCTGCACCGGCGCGGCGCTCGACGGCGTACCCCAGGAGATCCACGACGAGGAGATATCGGCGCATCCCGACCCGAGCAGTTGCGCCGTGCTGCCGTGGCGCCGCGACACCGCCTGGTTCGCCAGCGACTTGTGGTGCGAAGGACGGCCGTTCGAGCCATGCAGCCGCAATATCTTGAAGCGCGTCCTCGCGCGCGCCGACGCCATAGGGTTCAAGGTCAACGTCGGCATCGAGGCCGAATTTTTCGTGCTGCGCGACTCGGCCGACGGCGGTTACGTTCCGGTCAGTACGCGCAAGCACCTCGAAAAGCCGGCCTACGACGTCAGGCGCTTGATCGACAACCTCGACTGGATCGGCGAACTCGTGGCGGCGATGAACGAGCTTGGTTGGGACGTGTTCTCGTTCGACCATGAGGACGGGATCGGTCAGTTCGAGATCGACTTCACCTACGCCGATGCGCTCCGCATGGCCGACCGCTACGTGCTGTTCCGGCTGCTGGCAGGCGAGATCGCACGCAAGCACGGGCATTTCGCGACTTTCATGCCGAAACCGTATCCCGACCGCGCCGGCTCGGGAGCGCACTACAACATTTCGTTCGCCGACAAGCGGACCGGCAAGAACGTGTTCGCGTCGGAGCGCGACCCGCGCGGCTGCAAGCTTTCTTCGATCGGTTACCAGTTCATCGCTGGTGTACTCCGGCACATGCCGGCGATCAACGCGGTGATCGCGCCGACCGTCAACAGTTACAAACGCCTGATCATCCGCGGCAGCATGTCGGGTTTCACCTGGGCGCCGGTCTATGTCTGCTACGGCAACAACAACCGCACCAATACGGTCCGGATTCCGCTACCCGGCAAGCGGGTGGAGATTCGTTCGGCCGATAGCGCCTGCAATCCGTATCTGGGCTTGGCGATGGCGATCGCGGCCGGCCTCGAGGGAGTCGAGCAGCGTCTTGACCCCGGCGATCCTCATACCGAGAACATGTACCTGAAGAGCGACGCCGAACTAGAAGCGTTGGGCGTCAAGCGGCTGCCGCGGTCGCTCGGCGACGCGATCGACGCGTTCGCGGGCGACGCGTTGGGGGCCTCGGTCATGGGCGAAAAGATGCGTGAGGCGTGGCTCGCGTACAAACGCGAAGAGTGGCAGTCCTACGTCAACCACGTCTCCGACTGGGAGAAAAGCCGCTATCTCAAGATGTTCTAGATGCCGGCGGCGCTACGATTCAACGTCGACCTCGGCGCCGTTCCGGGCGTGCGAGGCGAGAACCGCTTCAAGGACGGCAACGCCATGGACGGCTTGATCGAGCGGCAACGGATAAGCCGGGCCGCCTTCGGCCGCTTGCGCGAACGCATTCAACTCGGTGCGTAGGCCGTTGTCGGCGACATAGACCTGCGTGCGCACGATCGTGTCTTCGCCGCAGACGTCGAGGACATGGTGGTCGCGCATGTGCGCCCACGCCTTGGATCCGAACGCCTGGATGCGCCACTGGCGCGGCGTTGTCAGGATCGTGCTGAGTACGCCGGACGCGCCGTTTTTGAAACGAAAGGTCACCAGTACCGCATCGTCCATCGCGATCGCAAGAGCCCGCCGCACCGCGGTTGCACGGACGCTGGCGATTGGTCCCGCTAGGTGGACGAAGGTGTCGACGACGTGGATGCCCATCGCCGTCATCGCACCGGCAGCGCCGCCCTCCTCGGCCCGCCACATGCCGGGCCGATAGGTGTAACCGAAATTGCCGGAAAAGTTGCCCTCGAGGTGGATGATCGTTCCGAGGTCGCCGTGATCGATCAGACGCTTGAGTTCGGCGGTCGCGGCGAGGAAGCGGCGATTGTGGCCGAGAGCGAGGACGACTCCAGCGCGATCGGCGGCGTCGACCGCGGCCATTGCGCTCGCCCGCGTCAAGGTGAAGGGCTTTTCCACGAACACGTGCTTGCCGGCGGCGGCGGCGGCTTCGATCTGGCGGGCGTGCTGATCGTGCGGGGTTGCGAGTACGATCGCGCCGACGCCAGCGTCGGCGAGCACCGCCGCATAATCGTCGACGATCCGAATTTCTTGGCGGGCGGCATAATCGCGCACTGCCGCGGGCGTACGGGTCTGGCCGACAACGAAGCGAAGATGGGGGCCGAGCGGTTTACCGTCCCTCTGCACCGCATCGACCAGCAGGCGTCCCCATCGGCCCATTCCGACGATCGCGGCGTCAATCATTGGCACTACGTCTCCGGCTCACGACGCTGGCCGGCCATTCGGCTGGTGCGCGTATCGGTATCCATCGATACACTTCCCGACTGCAGCCGTCGACCCACCCATGACTCGCCCTCAACCGCGGTCCGGAATTCGCGACATGCCGGCCTATATGCGAGGTCTGGCGTCGGTCGCGGGCGTTACGACCGCGGCCAAACTGTCCTCGAACGAGAATCCGCTAGGCTCGAGCCCGCGGGCGCGCCGCGCTGCGGCCGACGCGCTCGATTCCATGCACCTCTACCCCGAAGCCGGTTCTGCGGCGCTCCGCGCCGCGATCGGCGCGTTCTTCGATCTCGATCCGGAGCGCGTGTTCTGCGGCGCCGGGTCCGATCAGGTCCTGTCGCTGCTGACGCTCGCCTATAGCGGGTCCGGCGATGAGGTCGTCTTCAGCGCCAACGGCTACGGCCGTTTTCAACTCTATGCCCGCGCTGCCGGTGCGACCCCGGTGCCGATATCGGATCGCGACTTTCACGTCGCGGTCGACGCGATGCTGTCGCGCGTCGGTACCCGCACCAAAATAGTGTTCCTCGCCAATCCCGACAATCCGACCAGCCTCTACCTGCCGGCTGCCGAGGTCCGGCGGCTGCACGCCGCTCTCCCGCCGCACGTGCTGTTGGTCGTCGACGGCGCCTACGCCGATTACGTCACCGCCGAGCCATACGACGGCGGACGCGCACTGGTTGATGCCGCTGACAACGTCGTAATGGCGCGGACCTTCTCGAAGGTGTTCGGGTTGGCGGCGATGCGGCTCGGCTGGGTGTATGGCCCCGCCCACGTGATCGAAACCCTGGCCCGGGTCGAGCCGTCGTTTCCGCTGACCGCGCCAGCGCTCGCAGCCGGCGTGGCTGCACTCGGCGATCGTGATCACGTCCGACGCTCGGTGGCGCACAATACCGAGTGGCGGCGGCGGTTCGGCGACCGCCTGGCGCAGCTCGGTCTCGCCGTTTACCCGAGCGAGACCAACTTCATCCTGGTCCGTTTCCCGCCCGACGCCCGCGAGCTATCGTCCGAGGCGGCCAACGCCTACCTGCTGGCGCGCGGCCTGCTGCCGCGCCGGTTCGTCGCGCCGGTGTTCGCGGATTGCCTGCGGATCTCGATCGGTACCGCCGCCGAGCTTACCGCGATGGGCGATGCGCTGGCCGAGTTCCTTAGGCGCTAGACTAACGGGCCGGCGGCTAAGCGCGCCGGAATATCGCGTTGCGCTCGTCAATGTTGTCGAGCGGTCGTGCCGTCGGCCAGGTATAGGCGAACGAGCGGTGCATCAGGCGCCGGTCCTTTTCGTAAGGACCGACGGCGGTCGCACTGTGCAGCGTCGTGTGGTTGTCCCAGACCATCAGATCGCCGCGCGACCACCGGTGCCGATAGGTGAATCCCTCGCGCGTCGCGTGGGTGAACAATTGCGCCATGAGCGGGGCCGCCGTTCGCTCCGGCAATCCGTCGTATTCGAGCGCCGAGTCGTAAAGATAAAGCACGGTCCGACCGGTCACCGGGTGAACTTGAACCACGTCGTGCCAAACGTCGGGGAGCGCCGCGCGCTCTTCGGGCGTGAGCGCCACGTGCGAGGCCGGATCGGCCTCGCGGATCTTGTCGTTGTGCGCGTGGAAACTGCAGCGCATGCGCAGCTTGGCGGCCTGTGCCCGCAGCGCGGTGGGCAACGTCTCGTAGGCGGCCGCTGCGCTCGCGAACATCGTGTCGCCGCCGCGGCGCGGTACCTGGACGGCATACAGCAGCGTCGCGGCGTCGACGTGGCAGGCGGCAACGCCGTCGGTGTGCCACGACTCGCCCAAACGGTTGAAGAAAGCGAGCGGCCGCCCGTCCGCGTCGACAATGTTGCCGAGGGCCGAGACTTCGGGATGTTCGCGCAGGTTGAATTGCTTGCGGGTTTCGATCTTCGGTTTGCCGAAGCGGCGGGTGAGGCGCGCCTGTGCCGCCGGCACGAGGTTTTGGCCGCGAAACAGCAGGACCGAGTGCCGGTAGTAAGCGGCGACGATCTCGGCAAACATCGCATCCGGCACCTCGCCAGCGAGATCGACACCGCTGACGTCGACGCCGAAATGCGGGTTGAGCGGACGGAACGACAGCGCCATGGGTTGTCCCTCCAGTGGTTCGGATCCGGTCAGAGCGTGCGGGTCCGCAACCGTTCGAAACGACGGAACGCCAGCGATAGCGCAAAACACACGCCGAAATAGACGACGGCGCAGCTGATCCAGACTTCGAATACGCGCGTGGTCGAGACCGAGATTTCGAACGCCGCGAAGGTCAATTCTTGGATCGAAATCAGCGCCACCAACGACGAGTCCTTGATCACGTTGATGAACTGGCCGGCGAGCGGCGGAAACACTTTCTGGATCGCTTGCGGCAGGATCACGTATCGCATGACGGTCCAGTTGCTGAGGCCGACCGAGCGTGCGGCCTCCCACTGGCCCTTGGGGATCGACTCGATCCCCGCGCGGACGATCTCGGCGACCCACGCCGCTTCGAACACCGAAAGCACGATCAAGCCGGCGACGAAGTTGGTCAAGAGCTCGGGCTTACTCAGGAAAATGTCGATCAGCAAGATCAGCACCGGCGACTCGGTGCGGGCGTTGCGCAGGAACTCGTCGACGCCCAGCAATGGGATGATCTGACCGCTGATGAAAAAGAAGAACGCAAAAACGAACACGATCGCCGGCACATTGCGGACGATCTCGACGTAAACTTGGCCAAGCAATCGGAAAAACAGCACATTCGAGACCCGGCACAAGCCGAGCAGGACGCCCAGTATGGCTGACGCGATTGCGCCCCAAACGGCAAGCCGGATCGTCATGAGGAGTCCTTCGCCGAGCAGATTGATGACCCATCGGCCGCGCTCTGCGTCATAACGGAAGAAATAGTTGGGAACGATCTTGCCCCAATCCCACTTGTAGTGAAGCTCGGTATTCACGCGGTACGCGATCCAGCCGATCGCGGCCGCGATCAGCGCCAGCAAGATGACATCGAGCCAGGTCCAACGCCGTTTGGTCGCGCCCGGGACCGCCATCACGCCCCCCGCCGCTTCAGGCGCGCCTCGAGGCCGTACGCCACCGCTGACAGCGACGTCGTCAGCACGAGGTAAATCGCGGCCACGGTGAACCAGATCTCGAACGTCATGAAGGTCTCCGAAATCAGGTTCTTGGCTTCGGTGGTGAGCTCGAAGATCGCGATCACGCTGACGATGGCCGAGCCCTTGATCAGGGCGACGGCTAGGTTGGTGAGCGGCGGCAGCACGAACCGGATGAGCTGCGGGACGACCACGTAGCGGTAAACGTTGTAGGGCGACAGACCGAGCGATCGCGCGGCTTCCCATTGGCCCTTGGGGATCGCATCGATTCCGGCGCGCAGGATTTCGGCGGCGTAGGCGCCCTCGTAGACAGCGAGTGCGAGAATCCCGGCGGTGAACCGCCCGGCGCCCAGGATCGGCGCGAGCACGAAGTAGAAGATGTAGATCTGGACCAGCAGAGGCGTGTTGCGGATCGTCTCGACGTAGGCGCGGTTGAGGAAATGTGCAGTCACCGACCGCGTCCGCGACGCGAGCGCCGCGGCGAACCCGAACGCGATCGACAGCGGGAGGCTCAGGGCGACGATCTCGATCGTGACATAGAGCCCGCGAAGGAACGGCGCCGCGTAGAGTTCGCCGTCGATGACATCGATGAAGTACTGCGGGATCCGATACCACTGCCAATTGTAGTGCATGGCATCGGCGCCGCGGACGATCAACCAGACCAAGCCCGCGCTGAGCGCCAGGAACGCGGCGACATCGAAGACGGCGCGCAGCCGCCGCTTGACGAAACCGGGCCTCGCGGTCGGCGGCGCGGTCATGGCCGGGCGTCGCAGCCGACGGTGGCCAGCATCGCGCCGCGTTCGACCAAGCCCTGAGCGCAGCCGGCCAAGACGCATCCCGAGGCGGTGAAGCGCAACTCGCGCGCCGGGCGGTCGATCTCGCCGACATGGTGGATAAAGCCGGCCAGGTCGCCGGCGGCGACGTCCCGGCCGACATCGATCGCCGGTTCGAACACCCCGGCGCTCGGCGCATAGACGTATTGATTTTCGCCGCGCACCTCGAGGTACCGGGTCGCGGCCGGGGGCGGCGTCGGGCCGTCGACGACCCCGAGATGATGGAGGCTGCGCAGGACCCCCTGCTCTGCCAGCGTCGCGATCCCACGGTTGACCGAAGCGCCCCCGCCCAATTCGGTCGCCATCATCGGCACGCCTTGACGGTCGGCGGCAGCGTTGAGCGAGCGGTCCTCGTTGAGGGCGCCGAGGAGCAGCGTCAGCGGCAGCCCGAACGCGGCGCCGAGGGCGAGGCTGGCGCGGTAGACCGCCGCGTCGCGGCCTCGGGTGATGAGCGCGCAGGGGCTGTAATAGCTGGCGCGACCGCCAGAATGAAGGTCGAGCGCGGCGTCGCATGCGGGCAGCAACACCGATTCGACGAAATGCGCGAGCATCGCGGTCGGTCCGCCGTCACGGTTTCCGGGAAAGGCGCGGTTGAAGTTCTGACCATCGATCGGCGAGGTTCGCCGCGCCGCCCCCACCGCAGGGGCGTTGAGGGTCGGGAGGACGATGAGGCGGCCGTGCAGCGACGTCGGATCGAGCCCGTGAATCAGCTTCATGAGCGCGATCTGACCTTCATACTCATCACCGTGGTTGCCCGCTGCCAACAACACGGTCGGACCGGCGCCGTTCTTGATCACGGCGATCGGAATCGGGATGTACCCGCTGGCGTAACGGTCGTCCGAGTAGCGCACCTTCAGGTCGCCGATCGTACGACCGTCGCGATCGAAATCGACGTCGGTCCGGATACGCGTTCCCGATAA
>Ga0194132_10003939_pt1 | contig 25797 bp, 25 predicted proteins | sample TA2KigOf80mmetaG_FD_148612 | JGI IMG/M metagenome (GOLD analysis project Ga0194132, IMG submission 148612) | Freshwater microbial communities from Lake Tanganyika, Tanzania - TA2015054 Kigoma Offshore 80m | ecosystem: Environmental > Aquatic > Freshwater > Lake | place: Tanzania: Lake... | reverse complement strand
CACAGTCGGCACTCCCCTGACCTCGGCGTTGTTCGCCGCGACGGGGTTCCCGGCCTCTCCCGCCATCACATTCGGGATCCTGCCCGCGCCGCCCGCGGGGATGAGCCTCAGCGCCGTCAACGGCGTTCTCTCCAGCACACCGACAACGGCGTCATCGCAGGCGCACAGGATCACGGCCTCGAACGGGACCCTGCAAGCGAGCGCCGTCCTCGGCTTCACCATCTTTGCGGCGCACAGTGCGCCCTCGCGGCAGTCGGTCGCACCGCCGCATGCGCCTCCCGCGCCCCCAGCTCCCCTGCTGACCCCCACGTCAACACCAACCCCCACGTCAACTCCCACGCCGACGTAGACGCAGGTCAGTTGCTACAACGCGGCCTTCGGCTACGCGACGATCTCCCCGCCGCCTGGGTGCAGCGCCCTCGGAAACGGGTGGGTCCAGGTCTGACCGCGGGCAGGCCCGTCTGCTTCGCTTTCGCACAAATCCTCTTCAACCCCTCAAAGCTCGTCGCCCCATGGGCACTCGCTATGCTTAAGGCACCCGGGGAGCTCACGAGATCGGTGGGCTGAGAGGGCAGACGCTTCTGCCGACCCACTGAACCTGACCTGGGTAATGCCAGCGCGAGGGATGGTGGCCATGATCGTTCGACTTCTCGGAGCAGTCCTCTGCGGCGCGTCACTCCTCGCGTGCACGTCTTCGGCGCCGCAGACAGCGGAGCCGGGGAGCACGGTGCGCCTCCTCGCGCACGACTCCTTCCTGCTCAGCGACGAGGTGTTGGCATCGTTCACCGCGCAGACGGGCATCGAGGTGCAAGTGCTGGCGGGGGGCGACGCGGGTTCCATGGTCGCCGGTGCGATCCTGGCTGCCGGCGCTCCCACCGCGGATGTCCTGTTCGGTGCCGACAACACCCTCGTGCAGAAGGCGATTGACGCTCGGGTTTTCGAGCCCTACGAGGCGATGGAGCGCGGGACTATCACCCCGGAGATCGCCGATTACCTCGACACCGACGCCGTCACGCCGATCGACTACGGAGACGTCTGCGTCAACATCGACGATGCGTGGTTCGAACGCGAGGGAATCACCCCACCCGCATCGCTGGAGGATCTCACCGATCCGCGGTACCGGGACCTGCTCGTCGTGCAGGATCCGGCGACGTCCTCCCCCGGACTCGCCTTCCTACTGGCGACCATCTCGCGATTTGGGGATTCCTGGCCCGACTACTGGACTCGACTGCGCGAGAACGGCGTGAAGGTTGCCGGCTCCTGGACCGATGCGTACTACTCCGACTTCACACCCGCGGGTGGGGAACGTCCACTCGTCGTGTCCTACGCCACGAGCCCACCAGCGGAGATCGTGTTCGCAGAAGGCACCCCACCCGCCCGGCCGTCTACATCGGTGCTCACCGATGGGTGTTACCGGCAGATCGAGTACGCGGGAGTTCTGGCCGGTACCGAGAACCCTGCGGGTGCACGTCTCCTCATTGACTGGTTGCTGAGTCGGAGGGTGCAAGAGGACATTCCGTTAAACATGTTCGTCTTCCCCGCGCGCTCGGATGCTCAGCTGCCACAGGTCTTCACCGACTTCGCAGCGCAGGTGGAGAAGCCCGAGCAGATACCTGCCGATCAGATAGCAATGAACCTCGACGAATGGTTGGCGCGGTGGGACGAGATCCTCGGACGCTGACCGTCCCGGTCGCCCTCCGATACGCGTGGCTGGTGCCTGCGGGGTTCATCACCGCCTTCTTGCTCATCCCGATCGCAGTCCTGATCGGCGTGGTCGCGGACGCCGCAACACTGACCGGGCTCGGCGACATCGGACTATGGCGGGTGGCGGGGCTGGCGGCCACGCAGGCACTGACCAGCGTCCTCCTCACGCTCGTGATCGGGATTCCGATAACGGGGCTGCTGTACCGCTGCGACTTTCAGGGTCGCCGCGGCCTGTTGGCGCTCGCGACGGTGCCGTTCGTGCTGCCGACGGTGGTGGTCGCCCTCGCACTGCGCACCCTGCTCGGTGATGTGGTGCCCCAGGGACTCGGGCTCGTCCTGATCGCGCACGTGTACGTCAACCTCGCGGTGGTGATCCGCATCGTCGGAGCGCGCTGGTCACGCGTGGACCCACGAACGGTCGCCGTGGCGCGCACCCTGGGTGCGTCCCCACTCACAGCGTGGCGGACCGTGACCGTGCCGGCACTCAGATCGTCAATCGGTGCGGCTGCGGCGGTGGTGTTCGTCTTCTCGTTCACCTCCCTGGGCATCATCGCTGTCGCGGGCGACGGGACCGTGCGCACTCTGGAGTCGGTGATCGTGCGGCGCACCTCGGTGCTGCTTGATTTCCCGGGTGCGGCCGCCGCCGCGTTCCTCCAAGTTCTCGTGGTGACACTCGTGCTCGTCGTGACAGTGCGAACCCGGTCCCCTCGCACCGTCGGGCGAACCTGGAACCCGCGTCCGGCAGCACGTCCGAGGACGCGCATCGGCATTCACGCATCCGCGATCGTGGTGGGAGTCATGCTCATCGCACCCCTGGCGACCATGGCCCTCGCGTCGGTGCGCGTGGATGGCGCGTGGACAATCACCTGGTGGCCGGAACTGCTCAACGGACGCATCGGAGTGGGTTCGCCACAAGGCGCCTTGATCCGCAGCATCGGCATCGCCGTCGCAACCGGGATCCTCGCCTCGCTCATCGGGGGCCTGGCCGCAGCCTCCGCTCTCGCACACCGCGCGGGTCGAACGGTCGCGGGGATAGGTCTCCTCCCGCTGGGCGTGTCCGCCGCGACGTTGGGCGTCGGCACGCTGCTCGCATTCGGGCGCGACCCGGTCGACCTGCGCGCAACGGGTCTCCTCATCCCGATCGCGCACGCACTCGTGGCAGTGCCCCTCGTCATCGCGGTCGCGGTGCCCGCCCTCACCGAGACCAGCAACCAGCGCGGCCTGGTCGCCGCAACCCTCGGCGCGCGCCCGCTACGCGCCTGGTGGACCTGCTACGGACCGGTCCTCCGCGTGGTGATGATCGCGGCAGGTGGTCTCGCAGCCGCGGTGTCCCTGGGTGAGTTCGGTGCGGCGTCGGTGCTGGCCCGTGCCGACTCCCCCACCGTCCCTGTACTCATTGAGCGGCTTCTCGGGCGACCGGGTGACGCATCATTCGGCGTTGCGGCATGCCTGTCCGTGGTACTTATGGCCGTGACCCTCGTCCTCGTCGGCCTCATCGATCGACTCGGGCGACAGCGAGGGGTGCCGCTGTGACCATCAGTTACGCGTCTTCGGAACTGATCCTGGACAACCTCATCATCGGCTACACCGCACCTCTGCGGGATCCGATCAACGTGCAGGTTCATCCTGGTCGCATCCTCGGGATCCTCGGCTCCAGTGGGTGCGGGAAGTCGACGCTGCTGTCCACGATCGCGGGCATCGTGCCAGCGCTCGGCGGTGATGTATTCCTCGACGGTGAGAGGATCACCGACCTCCGCATCGACGAGAGACGCGTGGGCTTGGTGTTCCAGGAACCCCTGCTCTTCGACCACCTCTCCGTTGCCGACAACGTGGCCTACGGCCTTCGCCGCCAGGGCGTCCCGCGGTCGCAGGCACGTGCGCGTGCCCGGGAGTTACTGACCTGGATTGGCCTGCCCGACTTCGACGAACGCTCCGTCACGACCCTGTCAGGTGGGCAGGCGCAGCGGATCGCCCTGGCACGTGCGGTGGCACCTGCACCCCGTGCGTTGCTCCTGGATGAACCCTTCAGCGCCCTCGATGCGCCCCTGCGGCGGCGCTTGGCACTGGAGACGCGTGAGCGGATCGAGTCGCTCGGCATTCCCGCGATTCACGTGACCCATGATCCAGAGGAGGCTGCACTCATCTGCAGCGAGATACTGTCCTGGTGAGCACGCCCTGGACGAAGGCACTGGATAGCGCCTATCTGCGTCTGGCGATCTTCACATCTGTTGCCGCGTTCGCTGCCTACGTCGTTGCCGAGCTCATCCCCTATACCGCCGCCGTCCCCGCCGCGATCACCGCGGTGGTCGGTGTTCGCGTGACCTTCCACAGTGCCATCAAGGAGAGTCTCTTCCAGGTCCTCGGCGCACTCCTGGGCGGTGCGTTCGCACTCGGCATCGTGTCCTTGATCGGCAGCAATCCGCTCGTGATTCTGCTACTCGTCCTACTGTCCTTCGCGATGGCGCGCATCATGCGGATCGCGTCTCCGGAGGAATCCCCATTCGTGGCGGCCAGTCTCTCCGTCACCGTGATCCTCGTGGTCGGCACGCACTTGACCACGGGGCTGGCCGTGGAACGCTTCCTCGGCGTGGCGGTAGGTGCGCTCTTCGCGCTCATCGCCACCGTGCTGACCGCACCAACGAAGGAGTCGCGTGCCCTCCGCACCGAGATGGACGAGGTGCAGCAGGCGCTGAGCGATCTGCTCAACCAGATCGCACAGGATCTGCGCGACGGTCTCACCCCCGCGATCGCGAGCACCCGCTTCGACGAGGCTGTGGACCTGCGCAACCGAGTGCTCGGCCTCGCCGTGCAGTTCGAAGATTTGAGTCGCAACCGCAAGTGGAATCCGCGCACCTCGGCAACGGACGTCGAACGCCTCGAGGCGATCATGTCGGCGAATCAGACGATGAGCGCACGCGTGTTGTCACTGGCGGCCGATCTGAGGGGCAACGGACCATCGAATCTGCCGCCGGCGGCGGTAAACCCGCTTGCGGATCTGATCGCGATGGCTGCGGAGAACGTCGCCGCAGAGGATCCGGCCACTTCCTTGGGTCGCACGGAGGCACACGAGGCGGTACGAGGTGTCGATGCGACAGCGCAGATCGCCCTCATCGGCGGAATTGTCTCGCATGTGAACCGGATCAACCAGGCCTCGGCGACCGAGACCCTGCCGGATGACTAGAGGTCCGTGGCCGCCTCGGTCTCGGGCCCGGGCGGCCACGGACTTCTAGTCCACACCCGGATGCGCTTTCGCGCATCTCGACTAGTCGAGGGCAGCCAGGGCCGCTGCGTAATCGTCCGCGTTGCGTCCTTCGCCGGGGCCGTTCACGACCATCCAGCGGATAACGCCCTCCTTGTCGATGATGAAGGATCCGCGCGTGGCGAAGCCCTTGTCCTCGAGGAAGACCCCGTAGGCCCGGGAGATATCCCCGTGCGGCCAGAAGTCGCTCACCAACTGGTGCTCGAGTTTCTCGGACTCGGCGAACACCTTCAGGGTGTAGGGCGAGTCACAGGACACGCTGAGGACCTCGGTGGTGTCGTTCTCAAACTCCGGCGCCCGATCCCGGATGGTGCACAGTTCCTGGGTGCAGAGCCCGGTAAAGGCGAACGGGTAGAACATCACGAGCACGTTCTTCTTGCCGCGGAAGTCGGAGAGGCGTACTTCGTCCCCGAACTGGTTCTTGGCAGTGAAATCCGGGGCCACCTGGCCGACGGCGAGAGTCGATTGCGACATGTCATACCTCCAGGCGCGACGCTAGCGCTTGGAGCGCGGTGCGACCAACCGGGTCCCCTGCCAGTCGTACCCGGCACTGATGGTCGTGGTCTGCTGGAGGCCGGCGGTGGGTGCGGCATCCGAGATGTCCTCGGGTTCGATATGTCCGTCGCGACCGGGCTTCGGCGTCAAGAGCCAGACGACCCCGTGGTCGGCCAGAGGTCCGATCGCATCCACGAGGGCGTCCACGAGGTCACCATCGTCGTCGCGCCACCACAGAATGACCACATCGACGACATCGTCGAAGTCCTCGTCGACCATGTCGTCCCCGACGATCGCCTCGATTCCGGCTCGAAGGCCCTCGTCGACGTCGGAGTCGTAGCCCAGTTCCTGCACCGTGAGCCCGGCTTCCAGGCCGAAACGACCAGCCCGTTCCCTGCCGTCTCCCGCGGACGCGGCCACATCTCTCCTCACAGTAGGTGCCCGATTCGTCGGGCTCAGGGGGTAGTCCACCGAAATGGGGGCTGCTTGGCAAGTGCATCAGGACAATCTCTCGGCCCGAGGCGGGCATAAGTGCGCGGATGGGGAAGGATGGGAGCCATCGCAGCACGGCACCACCAGTGGCGGAGACCCCGATCGCTGGTTGAACGGAGGCCCACGTGACAACCCCCCGTGACCGTGACCCCCTCCTGGCCGGGGGCCTCCCCACGCAATATGTGGACGTTGATCCCGATGAAACCGGCGAGTGGCTGGACTCCTTCGACGCCCTCGTCGAACGCTCCGGCAACCAGCGGGCCCGCTACGTGATGCTCTCCCTGCTGCGCCGTGCGGCCGAACAGAACGTGGGTGTCCCCAGTCTGCGCAGCACCGACTACATCAACACGATCCCGCCCGAGCGCGAGCCCTTCTTCCCCGGGGACGAGTACCTGGAGCGGGAGATCCGCAACATCATCCGCTGGAACGCGGCGATCATGGTCCACCGCGCGCAGCGACCCGGTGTGTCGGTCGGCGGCCACATCTCGACGTATGCGAGTTCGGCGACCCTGTATGAAGTCGGGTTCCACCACTTCTTCAAGGGCCCCGACCACCCGGATGGCGCCGACCAGTTGTTCATCCAGGGGCACGCCTCACCCGGCATCTACGCACGTGCCTTCGTCGAGGGACGGCTGACCGAAGCCCAGATGGACGGATTCCGTCAGGAGTTGTCGCATCCCGCGGGCGGCCTACCGTCGTACCCCCACCCTCGCCTGATGCCCTGGTTCTGGCAGTTCCCCACCGTTTCCATGGGACTCGGCCCGCTCAACGCGATCTACCAAGCCCGCTTCAACAAGTATCTGACCCACCGGGGAATCAAGGACGCGTCCGCGCAGAAGGTGTGGGCGTTCCTAGGCGACGGCGAAACCGATGAAGTCGATGCGGTGGGTGCATTGACGCTCGCAGCGCGCGAGGAACTGGACAACCTGATCTTCGTCGTGAACTGCAATCTGCAGCGACTCGACGGCCCTGTGCGCGGCAACGGCAAGATCATTCAAGAACTCGAGAGCCTGTTCCGCGGAGCAGGCTGGAACGTGCTCAAGGTCGTCTGGGGTCGCGGGTGGGATGAACTGCTCGCGGCCGACCGCGATGGCGCGCTCGTGAGCCTGATGAACAACACACCGGATGGCGACTTCCAGACGTATAAGGCGGAGAACGGCGCCTTTGTCCGCGAGCACTTCTTCGGACGCGATCCACGCGCCGCCAAACTCGTCGAGACCTGGACCGATGACGAGATCTGGTCACTCCAACGTGGTGGCCACGACTACCGCAAGATGTATGCGGCGTACGAATCCGCGGTGAATCACGCAGGGCAACCGACGGTGATCCTGGCCAAGACGATCAAGGGATGGACCCTCGGCTCGCATTTCGAGGCGCGCAATGCCACCCACCAAATGAAGAAACTCTCGGTGGAGGACCTGCGCGAGTTCCGGGATCGCCTATACCTACCAATTCCCGATTCCGCCCTCGACCCGTACCTGCCGCCGTACTACCACCCCGGTCCCGAGGATCCGAACATCCAGTACCTGATGGAACGCCGGCGTCAGCTCGGTGGTTCGCTGCCCACGCGGCGACGGACATCGCGTCCGCTTCCGCTCCCGTCGGACTCCCACTACGAGGTCATCCAGCGCGGGTCCGGCAAGCAACCGGTGGCCACGACGATGGCCTTCGTCCGCCTGTTGAAGGACCTGATGCGGGATGAGGGAATCGGTGCCCGCATCGTCCCCATCATCCCCGACGAAGCCCGCACCTTCGGCATGGATTCGCTCTTCCCCACCGCGAAGATCTATTCACCGCACGGCCAGCAGTACACATCGGTGGACCGTGAGTTGATTCTCAGTTACAAGGAGTCCGAGACCGGGCAGATCCTGCACGAGGGCATCAACGAAGCCGGTTCGGTCGCATCGTTCACCGCGGTGGGAACGTCGTACTCGACGCACGACGAGCCGATGATCCCGATCTACATCTTCTACTCGATGTTCGGGTTCCAGCGCACAGGCGATGGATTCTGGGCCGCAGGTGACCAGATGGCCCGGGGCTTCGTCCTCGGCGCCACCGCGGGGCGCACCACCCTCAACGGCGAAGGCCTGCAGCACGAGGATGGTCACTCGCATCTCCTCGCGAGCACGAACCCGGCCGTGGTGGCCTACGACCCGGCGTACGGATACGAACTCGGTCACATCGTCCGCGATGGCCTGCGCCGCATGTACGGCCCGGATTCCGAGGATGTCTTCTACTACCTGACCGTCTACAACGAGCCGTATCCGCAACCCGCCGAGCCCGACGGGCTCGATGTCGCTGCGCTCCTCAAGGGCATGTACCTGCTCTCCCCCGGAACCGGTACCGGACCCCGCGCGCAGATCCTGGCCAGCGGTGTGGGTGTCAACTGGGCTTTGCGCGCCCAGGAGTTGCTCGCCCAGGACTGGGGGGCCACCGCCGACGTCTGGTCGGTGACGTCGTGGAACGAACTTCGCCGCGAAGGCCTCGCGTGTGACCGGCACAACCTGCTCCATCCGGGTGATGTACCGCAGGTGCCCTTCGTCACCGAATCACTGAAGGGACGACCGGGGCCGGTCATCGCCGTGTCGGACTGGATGCGGGCGGTGCAGGATCAGATCCGCGAATGGGTCCCCCAGAAATTCGTGTCACTCGGAACCGACGGCTGGGGGCTCTCCGACACGCGCGGTGCACTGCGGCGACACTTCCTCGTGGATGCAGAGTCCATCACCGTGCAGACGTTGGCGTCCCTCGCTGAATCCGGGGACGTCCCTGCCGCATCCGTCGCCGACGCGATCGAGAAGTACCAGTTGCGGGATCCCTCCGCCGCAGAAGCCGGGAACACAGAGGGGTCGGGATGAGTTCGTCGGATCCGAAGCGCTTGCTGGCGTACCTCGAGGCGGAGCGCAACGCGTCGCTGCTCTATCGCGCACTCGCGGAGACCACCGACGGTGAGCGTCGCGAGGCGCTACTCGAACTCGCCGATATCGAAGACGAGCACGCCGCCCACTGGGTGGCCAAGTGCGCGGAGTACGGGGTTGCGGTTCCGCCCCTGCCCACTGCCCTCGCACCCGACGACGTCGAACTCGTCACCCGGGCCAGGTCCCTGGGACTCCCCTCGATCCTCGACGTTCTCGAGGAGACCGAGGGTGCCAATGCGGGGATCTACGACGACGAGCCCGAAGCCAGCGCGACCATGTCCACCGACGAACGACGCCATGCGGAGATGTTCCGCGCACTCAAGGACGGCCACGTCGTTCCCGTACTTCCCGAAGGCACCTTCCCGCACCGCACATTGAAGCAGGGCGATGGTGAACCCTGGCACCGAGCGGACAAGTCCGGTTCGATCCGCGCCGCGATCTTCGGTGTGAGCGACGGTCTCGTGTCCAATGCGGCGCTCGTCATGGGATTCGCAGGAGCCAGCATCGCCGGTGCCATCGACAACTCCACGGTCCTCTTCGCCGGACTCGCCGGACTGCTCGCCGGTGCCTTCTCGATGGCCGCCGGTGAGTACGTCTCGATGGCGAGTCAACGTGATTTGTTCGAGCGAGAGATCGCACTCGAGGCATCGGAGTTGCAGGAGAAGCCCGAAGAGGAACAACGCGAGATCGAATTGATCTACCGCGCCAAGGGCGTGCCCCGCGACGAGGCAGCGCAATTGGCGCGGCGCCTCATGGCCAACCCCGACACCGCCCTGGACACCCTGGTGCGCGAGGAACTCGGACTCGACCCCAGCGATCTCGGCTCCGCCTGGAAGGCCGCGACATTCAGTTTCGTCTCCTTCGCCATCGGGGCGTCGGTCGTCGTGATTCCCTACGCCCTGTTAAGCGGTGTTCCAGCGCTGATCACAGCGATCGTGCTCGCGGTCCTGGGCCTCGTCGTGGTCGGAGGCCTGGTGGGTCGCTTTAGCGGACGCGGGGCGCTGTTCTCCGCGGGTCGTCAACTGCTCTGGGGTGCGGGAGCTGCGGGCGTCACGTACCTCGTCGGGAGCATCGTCGGCGTCAACGTCGGCTAGCCGCGCTGCGGTAGGTTGCGGTCGTCGTCCTCTCGGAAGGTGGTGCCCGTGCTCGTTGTCGTCGCACCCGGTCAGGGTGCTCAGACCCCGGGCTTCCTGAACCCCTGGCTCGAGGTTCCCGGATTTCGCGAGCGGCTCGAGTGGCTGTCGGTCGTCTCCGGGATCGATCTGGTCACCCACGGAACGGTCTCGGACGCCGACACCATCCGTGACACCGCGGTGGCCCAACCCCTGATCGTCGGCGCCGGCCTGGTCAGCCTGCTCACACTCTTCCCGCATCCCTCCGAGGCGTACGGGTCGATCGGTGCCGGTTCGGGGCACTCCGTCGGCGAGATCACCGCCGCCGTCGGCGCGGGCGTGATGACGGCGGAGCAGGCGATGATCTTCGTTCGGGAACGCGGCGCGGCGATGGCACGTGCATCGGCGATCGCGCCCACCGGGATGAGCGCCGTCCTCGGTGGCGATCCCGACGTCGTTGTCGAAGCAGCACGCTCGGCCGGCCTCACCCCCGCAAACATGAACGGTGCCGGACAGATCGTGGTAGCCGGCACCCTCGCGCAACTTGCGTCCTTCGGGGAGGCACCTCCGGAGGGAGCTCGGGTTCGACCGCTCGAGGTCGCCGGCGCCTTCCACACCGAGCACATGGCACCGGCGGTCGCGCACCTGGAGCGTCTCTCGCATGCGATCAGCACGCACGATCCGCGGCTGCGTCTCATCTCGAATGCCGACGGGCAGGTCGTGCATGACGGGCGTGAGGTGCTTCGTCGACTCGTCTCCCAGGTCAGCAACCCCGTCCGCTGGGATCTCTGCATGCAGACCATGGCCGACCTCGGGGTCACGGCCCTGATCGAGATCCCCCCGGCGGGCACCCTGACCGGACTCGCCAAACGCGCATTGCCCGGCGTCGAGACCTTGGCCGTCAAGACACCCGACGACCTGGACGCCGCATGGCGACTCATCCGCGATCACGGGACCGTGTCACCACTCGATGGCAAGCCAACCTGGCGATTGATCGTGTCACCGGCCAAAGGGGCCTTCACACGTGTCACCGATGCGGTGACCGGATTCGAGTTCGCCCCCGGTTCGGTGGTGGGCACCGTAGCGAATCTGCGTGAGTCCCTCGATGTGCAGGCACCGCATGGGGGCGCGATCGTCGAGTGGCTCGCCGACAACGGGGATCCGGTGAACCCCGGGCAACCACTCCTCCGCCTGCACCCGATCAGCGGGGAGGTCCCCGCATGACCCACGCCCTAGCCACGACGACGGGTGCACAGTTCGCTCGCATCATGAGCGTTGCGAGCTACCGCCCTGAGCGCATCGTCACCAATGCGGAGATCTGCCAGCGCATCGACTCCTCCGACGAGTGGATCCGCGAGAGGTCCGGGATCATCGAGCGTCGCTGGGCGCACCCCGACGAAAGCGTCGTCGACATGGGTCGGGCCGCAGCGACCATCGCACTCGAACGGGCAGGTATCGATCCGGCACAGATCGACATGGTGGTGATGGCCACCGTGACCCATCCGTACCAAACTCCTTCTGCGGCTGCGGTGATGGGTCACCAGATCGGTGCGGTCAACGCCGCGGCGATGGATGTCTCCGCAGCATGCGCGGGCTTCTGCTACTGCATCGGACTCGCATCGGACATGATCCGCGCGGGCAGCGCACAGTACGTGCTCGTCGTCGGGGTCGAGAAACTCAGCGAATGGGTGAATCTCGATGATCGGAGCAGCGCCTTCCTCTTCGCCGACGGCGCGGGCGCCGCTGTGGTCGGGCCCTCCCATGTCAACGGGATCGGGCCGGTCGTCTGGGGTGCCGACGGTTCGCAGTGCGAGGCGATCACGATGACGCAGTCGCTGATCGATTTCCGTGACGGAGGCGGTGACTTCCCCACCCTCGTCATGCAGGGGCAGCAGGTCTTCCGCTGGGCGGTCGGTGAGATCGCGAAGGTGTGTCAGCGAGCACTCGATGCCGCGGGCATCACCGCGCAGGATCTCGACGCCTTCATCCCCCATCAGGCGAATATGCGCATCACCAACGCGATGATCAAGGCGGTGGCCCTTCCCCCGGAGGTCCCGGTGGCCCGGGACATCCAGTTCACCGGAAACACCTCCGCGGCCTCCATCCCCCTGGCCATGGACCGGATGCTCACGGACGGGGAGGCACCCCATGGGGGGACCGCTCTGATCGTGGGATTCGGCGCGGGGCTGGTCTACGCGGCACAGGTGGTCACCCTCCCCTAGCCACTCGACAGAATGTCCCCCTGCGTGGGGAATCCCGACGAAAGGTGCGAGATGAGCAAGGAAGAGATCCTGGTCGGCCTCGCCGGCATCGTGAACGAGGTTGCCGGCGTACCCGTCGACGACGTGCAGCTCAGCAAGTCCTTCATCGACGACCTGGACATCGACTCGCTCTCGATGGTCGAGGTCGTCATGGCGGCGGAGGACAAGTGGGGGGTCAAGATCCCCGATGAAGAGGTGAAGAACCTCAAGACCGTGGGCGATGCCGTCGCCTACATCGAGGCGAACTCGTAGGCACCATGGCACGCACCGTGGTGGTCACCGGCCTGGGTATGACCACACCCCTCGGTGGGGATGTGGCCACGTCCTGGGCTGCCGCCTTGGCGGGTGTATCCGGGATCACCACCATCGACGCGGAGTGGGTCGCCGACCAGCCGTCGAAGATCGCTGGTCAGTTGAAGGTCCCACCCGGCGAGGTGCTGGACCGCGTTGAGGCCCGACGCATGGATCGCGGACAGCAGGCGGCGTTGATCGCCGCACGCGAAGCCTGGACGGATGCCGGTGCACCCGAGGTCGACCCCGAGCGCTTGGGGACCGTGATCGCCACGGGGATGGGCGGGCTCATATCGTTGATGGAGGCCTACGACCTCCTGCTCGATCGCGGGCCCTCACGTATCTCCCCGCATATGGTCACGATGATCATGCCCAATGGCCCCGCGGCGATCGTCGGTCTCGAGGTGGGTGCCCGCGCCGGCGTCCACACGCCGGTGAGTGCCTGCGCCTCCGGTGCCGAGGCCATCTCCTACGCGGCGCGCATGATCCAGACCGGGCGTGCGGATGTCGTCATCGCCGGAGGGACCGAAGCGGTCATCCACCCGATCACGATGGCCGGGTTTGCATCCATGCGCGCTCTCTCCACACGTAATGACGATCCGGCCCGCGCCTCCCGCCCCTACGACGTCGACCGCGATGGTTTCGTCATGGGTGAGGGTGCAGGAGTCCTGGTCCTCGAGTCGGAGGAATTCGCGCGGGCACGCGGTGCACGTATCCACGGGGTCTACGGCGGGGCGGGTCTCACCTCCGACGGTCACCACATCGCCCAGCCCGATCCCGATGGCGCGGGTGCCGCACGTGCCATCACCGCAGCACTCGCTGACGCCGGACTCACACCCGCAGACGTCGCGCACATCAATGCGCACGCAACCTCGACACCGCAGGGCGATATCGCCGAGGCGGTCGCCATTCGCCGCGTGCTCGGCTCGGATACCGATCACGCCGTGGTCACCGGCACGAAGTCGATGACGGGTCACCTGCTCGGTGGCGCGGGGGCCGTCGAGTCGATCTTCGCGATCCTCGCGCTCCGCGACCGCGTCGTCCCCCCCACCGCGAACTTGGTGACCCTGGACACCGCCATCGATCTCGATGTGGTGAGCGGGTCTCCGCGACCACTCCCGGCCGGTGATCTCGCCGCACTGAACAACTCGTTCGGGTTCGGTGGCCACGACGTCGCCGTCGTCTTCCGGACCGCCTGACATGAGCGACGAGCTCGATCCTCGATCCCCGCGTGCCCGCCTGTCCCACTTCTTCGACGACGGGACCTTCACCACCATCACTCCCGAGGATGACCGCGGAGTGCTCGTCGCCGTGGGCCTGGCCCACGGGACTCCCGTGGTCGCCTTCGCCACCGACCCCACGGTGCAGGGTGGCGCGATGGGCAATGAAGGATGTCGCGCCATCGTCACGGCATACGACCGCGCCTTCGCCGACTCCTGCGCGGTTGTGGGCCTATGGCATTCGGGCGGTGCCCGGTTGCGCGAGGGTGTGGCCAGCCTGGACGGTGTGGGTCGCGTCTTCGCTGCCATGACCCGCGCCTCGGGAAAGGTGCCGCAGATCTCGGTGGTGCTGGGTCCCGCTGCGGGTGGCGCGGCCTACGGTCCTGCACTCACCGACATCGTGATCCTCGGTCCCGCGGGTCGCATCTTCGTCACCGGCCCCGAGGTGGTGCGGTCGGTGACGGGCGAAAACGTCGACATGGACACCCTCGGCGGACCGGAGCCCCATGGCCGCCGCAGCGGAGTCGTGCACATCACCACCGAGTCCGAGCAGGAGGCACTCGATCAGGCCCGCGGCCTGGTGTCCCTCCTCGGCTCCCAGGGCTCCATGGACATGGCAGCCATCGATGACGTCGACCTCGGCGCCTTCCTGCCCGAGTCCTCGCGTCGCGCCTACGACGTGCACCCGTTGGTCGAGGGCTTCGTGGACGCGGGCAGCTTCATGGAACTCCACGCGCGCTGGGCGCCGAACATCGTCGTCGGACTCGGCCGCTTGGGCGGGCGCACGGTCGGCATCGTCGCCAACAATCCCCTGCGACTCGGCGGGTGCCTCGACTCCGCGAGTGCCGAGAAGGCGGCGCGCTTCGTGCGCATGTGTGACGCGTTCTCCGTGCCACTCGTCGTGCTCGTCGACGTCCCCGGCTACCTCCCCGGTCTCGGCCAAGAGTGGGAGGGCGTGGTTCGACGCGGCGCAAAACTCCTGCACGCATTCGCGGAATGCGTGGTGCCCCGCGTGACGGTCGTGACGCGCAAGGCGTACGGCGGCGCGTACGTAGCGATGAACTCCGCGTCCCTGGGCGCAACACGGGTCTACGCGTGGCCCACGTCGGAGGTCGCGGTCATGGGTTCGGTTGCCGCAGTCCGCATCCTGCACCGCAGGCGTCTCGCGGAGATCCCGGAGGAATCACGCGAGCAGGTCGAACTGGAACTTGCTGCAGAACACGAGGTGATCTCGGGTGGTATCGCGCGCGCGGTCGAGATGGGAGTCGTCGACCAGGTGGTCGACCCCACGAGAACCCGCACGGCCGTAGCCGAGGTCATCTGGAACACACCGGGTGTGCGCGGGCAGCACGGGAACATCCCGCTCTGATCAGACGACCTCGTGCAGGAGTCGGACAGTGGAGTCCGAGTGCGCCACGCGGAAGGGCTCGAGCTCGTCATCCCACTGTTCTCCGATGAGCCGCCGTACTTCGTCGGCGAGCGACTCACCCCTCACACCTGACCGGCCCAGCAGACTCCGAAGTCGATCTTCGTGAACCATGACGTCGCCGTGCACGCCGATCGTGGCCCGGAAGAGCCCGAGCGCGGGCGTAGCGACGAAACGTTCCCCCTCGCGGTCACCGGCGGGATCCTCGGTCACCTCAAAGCGCGCCTGGTGGAAGGCGAGCAGGGTGCTGGCGATGCGGGCTCCGGTCCCCGCCGGACCCGACCAGAGGATCTCCGCCCGCATGGCACCGGACGCAATCGGTTGGGGGGCCCAGTCGATGGACACCGTCACAGCGAACACCGTGGCTAGCGCCCACTCGACATGCGGACACAGCGCCCGAGGAACCGAGTGCACGAACAACACACCACGCGCAGGAGACGCCTCCTGCGCGGTAACGACGACCGTCATGTGACCCTCCTTCGTGAAGGACGCCTTCCCCAGCGACTTCCCGAGGGATCACACTCAAAGCTAGGATAACCCGGCACCCCTTCGCTAGAGTGCGGGACACCACCGACCTGGAGGTTCCATGGCACTGGCCACCCCGGCACCCCGTGTCCTCGCGGACTTCGCCGCCCGCACGTGGGCTGCGCAGGTCGCACTCGTCGTCGGAGGCGCCGCCTTCGTGGGCCTCTGCGCGCAGGTCGCAATCCCCCTGCCGTTCACCCCCGTGCCCCTGACCCTGCAGACCTTCGCGGTCCTCCTCGTCGGCGCCAGCCTTGGCTCGCTGCGGGGCGTGCTGTCGATGCTGCTCTACGTCGTGGCCGGGGTCGTCGGGGTGCCCTGGTTCTCCCAGGCGGAGTCGGGTTTCGCCCTCGCATCCTTTGGCTACATCCTCGGCTTCGTGATCGCCGCCTACATCGTCGGTCGACTCGCGGAGAACGGCTCCACCCACAGCGTGCTGCGCACGGCCGGGCTCATGGTGGTCGGGAACCTGGCGATCTACGCCGTCGGTGTGACCTGGCTGAAGTTCGCCATTGACGTCACCTGGGTGGAAGCCGTCACTCTCGGCGTGCTGCCCTTCCTGATCGGTGACGCCATCAAGATCGCCGCAGCGGCGGGAGTGCTTCCTGGAGTCTGGCGACTACTGCAACGTCGCTAGGACCTCGTCGACCACCTCGGCCGAGGTCGCTGGATGCAGGAACGCCAGTCGCGCCACCGTCTCCCCCCGCCACTTGCTCGGGGTGACGAAGGCGATCTGTTCCCGCAGTAACCGCTCACTCCAGCTGTCATAGTCCTCGGCGGACCAGCCCTCCACCCGGAAGAGCACGACGGAGAGATCGGGATCCAGGATCAGTTCCAGTCCAGACGTGGCACGGATGCGCTTCGCCGCGTACCGGGCCATGTCATTGGCCGCACGTACCGCATCCCGATAGGCATCGAGACCGTTCACAGCGAGGGAGAACCACAGTGCCATCCCCCGGGCGCGTCGGGTGAGGTGGAAGGCCAGGTCGCTGGGGTTGAGGTCCGAGTCGTCGGTGTGGATGACGTCGAGATACGACGCGTCCTGGGTGTGCACGGCACGCGCGAGGCGCGGATCCCGATAGATCAGTGCGGCCGAGTCGAACGGCGCGAACCACCACTTGTGCGGATCCATCACCAGGCTGTCCGCGCGTTCGATACCCCGGTATCGGGGGCGAACGCGATCATCCAGCATTCCAGCGCCGCCATAGGCACCGTCGACGTGGAACCACCATCCGTGCTCCTCGGCCAGATCGGCGCATGCCGCTAGGTCGTCGATGATGCCGGCGTTCGTCGTGCCCGCAGTCCCGGCGATGGCGGCGACTCTCGAAAGGTCACGTCCCGCGAGTTGTCGCGTCAACTCCTCCCGCGTGAGGCGACCATCCGTCGTCGTGATGACGATCGGCTCCATCCAGCAGATGTTCAACGCATTTGCGATCGAGGAGTGCGACTGGTCGCTGACGATCACCTGGAACTTGTTGGTCTGCTCCCCGCACTCCCGCAGCGCGGTATCGCGGGCCACCACGAGGGCGGAGAGGTTCCCCGCCGAGCCGCCAGAGACGAACACACCACCTGCATCTGCCGGCATTCCAGCGATGCGGGCGAGGGTCTCCAAGGCCTGGTTCTCCGCCATCACCGCCCCGGCGGCCTCGAGCCACGAACACCCCTGGAGCGAGGCGGCCGAGACCACCATGTCGAAGAGGAGGGCCGCCTTGGTGGGTGCCGCGGGGATGAAGGCGAGGAAGCGTGGGCTGTCCGCGGACATGATCGTGTCCGCGAGATGGTCGATGTACACGTCGAGTACCTGGCGCGGATCGCGCGGTCCATCACCGATCAACCCCTCGAGTGCCCCGCGCATGGCCGCGCGATCGCCGAGCCCGTCGATCGGGGGTTCGGTGAGCGCCAGGCGTTCGGTGACGTATCCGAGCACGGTGCCCATCAGGTGCGGATCGAATTCGTGCATGCGAGTAGAACGACTCACGGATGTTCCTTGGGGAGTGCGCGCCGACAGCCTTCCTGCCAGCGGGCGCCTCCCGATGCTAACCCAGTGAGGTGCGTGCAGTAGAACGTGCCTGTGACCCCTCGCATCCTGGCAACAAGCGGTGGCTTCGTCGGTACCGGACTGTGGGGGGTGCAGCGTCCGGGGAGAACCTTCCTGCGTGCACTCGAACTCACGGGCAAGGACAGGCCGCGCGTCCTTCTGGTCATGACCGCATCCGGTGATGACCCCACCTACCTCTCCCAGATGTACTCGGCGTTGTCCAACGCATCATGCGATGTGGATCACCTCGCCCTCTTCACGCAACCGAATCGTGATCCCGCGGAACTACTCCCGAGTGCGGATCTGATCTGGGTGGGGGGCGGAAGCGTCGCGAACCTGCTCGCCCTCTGGCGCCTGCACGGTGTCGACGCCGCCATGCGTGAGGCGTGGGAGTCGGGAACGATTCTCGCGGGCGTGAGCGCGGGATCGATCTGCTGGCACGTCGGTGGACCCACCGACTCCTTCGGCAAGGTGCTGCAACCCGTCACGAACGCACTCGCACTCCTGCCCTATGGCAACGGTGTCCACTATGACTCCGAGGAGCAGCGGCGACCGCTGCTGCACCAACTCGTCGGTGACGGTGTGCTTCCCACCTCGTACGCCACCGACGACTACATCGGCATCCTCTACGAGGGGACCACACCGGTCGAGGTGATCGCCGACCGCGACACCGATCCGAACAGCGCGGCATACCGGGTGGAACTTGTGGGCGGCGAGGTCGTCGAAACCCGCCTTCCACCGGGGCGGATCGTCAGCCCTCGGTGACCCGCACGGGCGCCCCCGTGCGAGCGGACTCACCCGCGGCCAATCCCAGGACCACCGGTGCCCGCGCATCCGAACCCGGAACCGGCGAGGGGCCGCCATCGCGCACGTAGTCGGTGAACGCCCGCCACTCACGGCGGTAGGACTCCGCGTAGCGCTCGAGGAAGAAGTGCGGGATCACCTGACCGCGCAACCCCTCGCGCGTGATCGTGATCCCGCTGTGCACATCGGGATTCTCCGACGCGGCAAGGCCCAGCGAACCGAACACCTCCACCCGCTGGTCGTACCCGTAGACGGCCTGACGACTGTTGTCGATCATCGTCACCGCACCGTTGGCGTGGGTGAGCATCACCGATGCGGTGTCGAAGTCCCCCGCATCACCGATCGCCGGATCGATCAGCACCGCACCCTTGGCGTAGACCTCCACCACCGGAGACCCCACCACGAACCGCGCCATGTCGAAATCGTGGATCATCATGTCCACGAAGATCCCCCCGCTGACCCGGATGTAGTCCAGCGGCGGAGGTGACGGGTCGCGGCTCGAGATCCGGGCAAGGTGCACGTCGCCGACGACCCCATCGACCACTGCATCGTGGACCGAGCGGTGGGCCGGATCGAATCGGCGGTTGAAGCCCACCATGAACGGAACCCCGGCATCGGCGACCGCCGCGAGGGCGCGATCCACGGCGGGGAGATCCAGGCTGATCGGCTTCTCGCAGAACACCGCCTTCCCTGCACGTGCCGCGGCGACGATGAGATCGACGTGGGTGTCCGTGCTCGTGCAGATCGCCACCGCGTCCACATTCGGACTGGCTACGAGTTCGTCAACGGCCATTGCGGGAACGCGGAACCGCGCGGCAACAGCCTCCGCACTGGGCGCGTGCACGTCGGCAACGCCAGCCAGCACGGCACCCGGGGTGTCCTCGGCCACGATGCGCGCGTGCAGTGAACCGATGCGCCCGGCGCCCAGGACACCGACGCGCATGTCCGTCATGGGCGCGTCCGGGAGGTCGCCGACGTCATCGGCAGGCGGGGATCCTGCTCCTGGTCGGCCCACGAGGCGCGGATCCAATGGTGGTCGGGGTCATCGCAGAACGCCATGGTCCGATCCTCCGCGGGTCCGGCGAGGACGTTGAGGAAGTACATCGGGTACTCCGGGGGCGCCACGGTGGGCCCGTGATACCCCTCGGGAAGCAGGTAGACGTCGCCGTCGCGCACCGTGACCGTCTCGTCGACCCGACGGTCCACGGTGTAGACGTGCAGCAGTCCCTGCCCGAGCGGGTCTCCGTGCGGTGAGTCCTGGCGACCCATGCGGAAGTAGTAGATCTCCTCGTTCTCGACTCCGCAGTCACCGATCCCGTCGTGACGGTGCGGTGGCCACGACGACAGGTTCCCACCCGGGGTGATCACCTCGCACACATTGATCTTGTGTGCTCCCTGGAAGGAATCGGGGGTGGCGATGTTGGTGACCTGGCGGGTGGCCCGCCCCGCCCCGCGCACCTCGACGGGCACATCCGCTGCGGGCACGTACGCGACCGGGAACACTTCGCTCGCGCGTGCGGTGCAGATCGCCACCTCTCCCCCGGTGCCGCGGATTTCGACATGGCTACCGACGGGGGCGTAGATCCAGTCGCTGACCGCATCGAAGACTCCGATCCGACCGGCGAGTGTGTACGGGGCGCCGTCGATCGTCACGGTCACGTTCTCCGCCGACAGCGGCACGATCACGGCTTCATCGCGAGCCAGGGAGACCGAGACGGGGCCACGGGCCAACTCCACGATCCGCATCCCGCTGTACGGCCATCCCGCACGCTCCGGGGTGATGTCGACGAGGGAATCCGTGGTTGCTGCGCTTCCCGCGGGAAGGAACCAGGTCATATCCGCCTCAGCCGTGAACGATGGAAGCGGCTGCGGTGACGGCATGCACCACATCGCCGTGGGAGGGGTACAGCAAAGCACGACCGGCGACGAGGCCCCGCACATTGGGCTGCGCCATCGCGGACCGCCATAGGTCGAAAACCGCATCGGCACGATCACCGGGATCCCCGCCGAGCATCAGGATCGGCATGGTCGTGGCGCCAGCCACCTCGGCCATGCGAGCGACGGCCGGGATCTTCAACCAGGTGTACGCCGACGACGATCCCAGGCCCGAGGCGATGGCGACGACACGTACGAGTTCCTCGACCGAGGTGTCGATCGTGGCCCGACCGGCCTCGTCCTTGAGGTAGGGCAACGGTTCGACCAGGCACATGATCCTTCGATCCGAGAGCTCCGTCGTGATCGCGGCGACCATCTCCAGCGTCCGGGCCACACCCGGATCCGTTGGCTCGATTCGGAGCAGGACCTTGCCACCGTCGAGACCGAACTCCTCGACGTGCTCGGAGTCGTACGCGGTGAGCCGATCGTCGAGTTCCCACCGCGCGCCGATGATGCCGCCACGGTTCATCGTGCCGATCGCGAGCTTCCCTTCGAGGGCACCGAGGAGGGCGAGTTCCTCCAGTAGATCGGCACTGGCGAGCACGCCGTCCACCTCCGGAAGGGAGAGGGCAGCGACGAGATTGCTCAGCAACGTGAATCGATCGGCGACGGCGAGCGGATCGGAGCCCACCGCGAGCATTCCGCGTGCCGTGTGGTCCGCCGCCACGATCAACAGGTTTCCGTCGGCTCCCACGAGGTCGCGGCGACGACGTTCACGGAGCGCCCGGCGCAGTGACTCGGGGTTGCGCAGCCGCGCCTCGATGAGGTCGGTATAGGCCGTCCGGTCCATCACTGCGTCCTTCCCTTCGTGCGTAACGCGGCAACCTGGCCCGCGGTGGGCATTGCGTCGGCGCAGGTGAGCTTGGTTGCAACGTACGCGCCCGCCGCATTGGCGAACTCACCGATCTCCCGCAGGTCCGATCCGGCCAGGAGTCCGTGCGCCAGAGCCCCGCCGAAGGCATCACCGGCACCGAGACCGCAGAGAACCGAAATGGGCAACGGGGCGACCCGCACGCGCTCGGTGCCGGTCGCGAGCAGAACGCCACCGCCACCCATCTTCACGATGGCCAACGTCACACCAGCCGTGAGAAGTGCGTCCGCCGCCGCGTCGGGGTCGGACACTTCAAGTGCCATGGTGCACTCATCGCGATTGCCGACGACGACAGATGAGCAGGCGATGGCCCGCTGCGCGGCAGCACGCGCGGTCTCCACGTCAGGCCACATGGTGGGTCGATAGTCCAGGTCGAGGATCGTGAACGGTGCGCGCGCACGCTGTTCCAACCAGGCGTGGCTGCTGCGGGCGGTCTCGCCCTGCGCCAAGGCACCCTGGCTCATCCAGAACACCCGCGCATCGCGCACGATGGCATCACGCTCGGCGGTGCGCTCGATGCGGGTATCCGGCGCAGCCTCACCGCGATAGAACACGATCGTCGGCTCCTCCGGCGGATCGAGTGCTGCGAGCACCACCGGAGTGAGGACACCGGGAACACGCGCGATGTAGTCGGTGGTGACACCCCAGTGACGCAGCCGGGTGCAGACGTACTCACCCAGCGCGTCGTCACCGACGCCGGTGAGCACCACGGATGAGTGGCCATACCGCGCTGCGGCCACCGCGACATTGGTGGGACTTCCACCCACCGACTTGGTGAAGGTTTGCGGGTCCGCGAACGACGCACCTACCTCCTGGGCGTAGAGGTCCACGCTCACGCGTCCCACGGTGACGACATCGAATCGCTCACTCACCTGGAATCCCCTCCTTTCACGGCTCGATCGGAGCCACTCGACCCTTCACGCGCCCAGCGCGCGAACGCATCCAGTGACTCCGGGTTGGCCACCCCGGACAGGTCCCGGACGGGACGTTCGTTCACCGCATCGGCAACGGCCAACTCGGCGAGTTTGCCCGATCGCGTCCGGGGGACGTCGGGCACCGCCTCGATGATCGCCGGGACGTGACGGGGACTTCTCTTTTCACGCAGGGCCACGCGGATCTCTGCCACCCGCTCCGCCGTGAGGGTCTCTCCCGCGACCGGCACGACGAAGAGGGCGACCACTTCATCGAGGCCCTCTTTGACCCCCACTACGACGCAATCCGCGACCCAGGGCAGGTCGTTGACCACCGGATAAAACTCGGCAGTTCCCATGCGGACACCACCCGCATTCAAGGTGGCGTCCGAGCGCCCGTGGATGACGAAGCCACCGGATTCCGTGCGCGTGATGAAGTCCCCGTGGGTCCACACCCCGGGGATGCGCGCGAAGTAGGCGTCGCGGAAGCGCGTTCCATCGTCACCCCAGAATTCGAGCGGAACCGACGGGAACGTGGTGCGACACACCAATTCCCCGGTCTCGCCCACGCCGACGGATGTCCCCGACTCGTCGACCACATCCACATCCATCCCCAGGGCTGGACCCTGGATCTCCCCCCGATGCACGGGTCGCGTCGGATCCCCGAGCACGAAGCACCCGCAGATGTCCGTCCCACCGGACATCGACACCACATGCACCTGCGAACCGAACTCCTCGCGTGCGAAGTCGAAGGACTCGGGGGCCAACGGGGAGCCGGTCGAGGCCAACGTGCGCAGTCGCGGCAGATCGACATCCAGCGGTCCCTCACCGCGCAGAAGGTCGAGGTACTTGGCTGAGACGCCGAGGAAGGTGAGGTCGAGTTGTGCTGCGATGTCGACGAGTCGCTGTGCGTGCGGCCACACCGGACTGCCATCGATCAGCACCACGGTGGCTCGCGCACCCAGCGCCATCAGCAACCAGTTCCACATCATCCAGCCGGTGGTCGTATAGAACGTGACTCGATCACCTGCACGAATATCCAGGTGATACACCTGTTCGCTCAGAACCTTCAGGAGAACCCCCGCCGCCGAGTGCACGATGCACTTCGGTTTTCCAGTGGTCCCGCTCGTGAAAAGGATGAACCCCGGATGGTCGAATGTCAGCGGGGTGGGTGCAAGCGGCGCGCCCTGGTGCGTCCCCACCCACGCGTCCCAATCGTCGAGTCGGATCACCATACGCGCGGACGCCACTCCCTCGGAGATGATCTCGGCCGACTGGGCATCATCGAAGTCGCGACCGCCGTAGGTGTGCCGTGCGCTGACGAGCAGCAGGACCGGGCCGACCTGGGTGAGCCGATCTAGGACCGCATCCGGGGCCATGTCCGTCGGTGTGGTGCAGACGACCGCACCGATACTGAGCGCGGCGAGGGCGAAGATCACCACCTCGGGGACGTTCGGCGCCCACACGGCGACACGATCACCCGCGACCACGCCCTCCGCGCGCATCGCCGCGGCCGCGGCGCCGACTGCGGCGCGCACCTCCTCCCGGGTCAGGTTCCGCGCCGTGCCTCCCTCGTCGACACCGACAAGCACCACGTCGGCACCGTCTCCGGCGAGCAGGGTGTCGACCACGTTGAGACGCGCATCGGGGAAGAAACGTGATTCGAATCCACCGGGGACCCAGGAGCGTTCGCCCCGTTCGCCCACGATGCCCAGGTCATCCCAGGCAATGGACCAGAAGGCTCCGGGATCGGCTACCGAGAAGCGATGTGCCCCGATCGAATCGTCGACACCGAGTCGTGCGACCAGGGCGCGCATCGCGCGACCAGATTCCACATCGGGCTGCCACACCACCGGCTCGGGCACGGCGGTAAGGATGCCAGAGCGAGGAACCCTCGCTTAGTTCTTGCGGACCCAGAAGCGCAGGACCGCGCCATCCTCACGGGAGTCGACGAGCTCATTGCCGGTCTGCGCGACCCACGCGGGCACATCCGAGCGGGAGCCATTGTCGGTCGCCTCGATCAGCATGACCTGGCCGGGCTGGAGTTCCTTCGCGGCCTTGGCCGCCATCAGGATCGGCATGGGGCATGACTGTCCCTTGGCATCGACGGTCGTCACCACGTCCACCGTGTCGCTGGTCTCCACTGTTTCCTCGTCTCGTTCGTGGGTCCGTAGGAAGGTATCTCGCTAGATGAAGAGGTTGATCTGGGACTTCGACATGCGAGACAGGGCCGTGGCAGCACCCACCGGCTCACCGAGGCCGGAGCGCATCTGATCGAGCTTGATGCCGAGAAGATCCATCGTCATCTGGCAGGGCCACATCTTCACGCCCATGTCCTGCGCCATCTCGAAGAGTTGCTCGGGTGGGAGGACCTTGTTCTTCCCGGCGACCTTGCGCATCATCCAACTGCCCATGCCGCCCATGTTCAGTTTGGAGAGTTTGGCCTTCTTGAAGCCCGGTGCGTTCATCCCCGCAAGCATCTTGGTCATCGCGTCGTAGCCGGTGATGCGGACGTCGTCGCGCACAAGCGGGAAGAGCCCCCAGAAGGTGAAGAAGACCGTGACGTCCATGCCGCTGGCAGCTCCCGTGGAGCTGAGGATCATCGTGGGCCACAGTTTGTCCAGGTCACCGCTGAACGCGATGATCGTCATGGACTCCGGCGTATCGGACACAACCCCTCCAATTCCATACAAGATTTGTAGGGTATACCCGACGTCCCTCGAGAGCAATCCCACAGATCCCGGAGAGATAAGCCTGCACCATCCCTTACAGCTGCGCTCACCCAGCCCGCTCACTCGGCAGGCTCACCCAGCCAGACGCGAAGCGTGCACCTCCGCTTCCTTGACCACGGCCTCAAGGTGGGTGACCGCGGCGGTCAGGTGCCCGTCCCATCGCTGTGCGCGCACGCACCACAGCACCGCGTCCTGGTGCTCCTCCACCTCGCGCCGAACATTCGCCGGCCCACCGCCACGCAGCCGAGCGAGCACACGATCCGCGGCGGCGATCCAGGTCTCGGCCACCCGGAGGTGTCCCACCTGCTTGGCGATCTCCTTCGCCGTGGCCCCCGGATGATGCGCCGTGGGGATCAATGCGGCGACCATTGTCTCTGCGCGCGCCACAGCCCCCAGCAAATCCTGCTTGCTCGCATCGTGCATCGACGATCGGCGGATGGTCGAACGCAATTCCTCGCACGCGTGCCGCGCATCGGTGCGCGCGGCGAAGAATCGATCCTCGGCACGATGGGGCTTGTATTTCGCTGCAGCGCGGCTGAGTCTGGTCGTGGAGTTCTCGGACATGCGGCCTCCTCGGGGTGACTTCCCCCATCGTGACCCAGGGGAGGCCGTCGACGCCAGCGTTTCCCGGTCAGGTCGAGAGTTCACCCATCGCACTGAGCACACGAGCCACGTCCGGCACTTCGTGCACGCGGAAGACACCCACTCCGCCGAGCCGCGCGAGCACCGTGAAAAAGGGCTCTCCGAGCCGATATCGCTCCTCGAACAGGTCGAATGCGTGGGGCATGATCTGGCAGACTGGACGT
>Ga0194132_10003937_pt1 | contig 25816 bp, 26 predicted proteins | sample TA2KigOf80mmetaG_FD_148612 | JGI IMG/M metagenome (GOLD analysis project Ga0194132, IMG submission 148612) | Freshwater microbial communities from Lake Tanganyika, Tanzania - TA2015054 Kigoma Offshore 80m | ecosystem: Environmental > Aquatic > Freshwater > Lake | place: Tanzania: Lake... | reverse complement strand
CGCCGGTCGAGCCGGCGGCCGGGGCCATCGTCGCCGAAGCGCCTGCGCCCGCGCCGGTGGCTCCACGCCCGCACCACCGCGAGGAGAGGCCACGCGACGAACGGCGACGGTCCGAGCGGCCACGCCGCGAGCCCGAGGAGCGCGTCGTCGGCATGGGCGACCACACGCCCGCGTTCCTCCTCCGCCCGGTGCGGATCGTCGAGGAGCAGGGCTGAGGCGTGCAGACGATCTTCATCATGGTGAAGTGCGAGCTCGGCCGCGCCTACGAGGTCGCGGACGAGGCCGTGCTTGGCATCGAGCAGGTCTCGGAAGTCTATTCGATATCCGGCCAGTTCGACCTGTTGATGAAATGCTATCTCGAGGATACGGCCGACATCGGCCGGTTCGTGACCGATAAGGTGCAGCGCCTGCCCGGCATCAAGGACACCTTCACCCTCATCACCTTCAAGGCCTTCTCCTAGCCCTCAGCCGCCCGCCGCCTGCTTCTCGACATAGAGCGGCTTGGAGCCCTCGACGGCGATGCGAACGCCCTCTCGCTCGGGCGCCGTCAGCGCCTCGACCGCGCGGAGGCTCGCGAGGCTTCGCGCCGCGAGCCGGTGATAGTCCCGCGTCCCCGACTTCTTCCACGCGATCTCCTGCGGCTTGAGCGCCCGGATGATCTTCCCCGGCACGCCGGCGACGAGGCTCCGCGGCGGGATGTCGAGCCCGGCGCGGACGAAGGCGAGCGCGGCGACGATCGATTCCGCGCCGATCGTGGCGCCGTCCATGACAACGGCGTTCATGCCGACCAGAGCGCCGTCACCGAGGGTGCAGCCGTGCAGCACCGCGCCGTGGCCGAGCCCGCAATCCTCACCGATCAGGACACGGCCGCCGGCGAAGGAGTGGATCGTCGTGTTGTCCTGGATGCTGGAGCCGCGCCCGATCACGATCTGGCCGAAATCGCCGCGGAGCGCCGCGCCGGGCCCGATATAGCAGCCGGCGCCGACGATGACGTCGCCGATCAGGACCGCGGTCGCATGGACGAAAGCGGTGGGTTCGACGACGGGAACGACGCCATCGATCGAGTAGACGGTCGGCATGGAAATCTCCTGAAATAGAGACGGCGGCCGAGGGCCGCCGCCGGTTCTACGCCCTGTCGCGGCCGCTTACACGTGGAAGGATTCGCCGCAACCGCAACGGCCCTTCTCGTTCGGGTTGCGGAACACGAAGCCCGACTGGAACTTGTCCTCGACATAGTCCATCTCGGAGCCGATCAGGAACATCACGGCCTTGGCGTCGATCATCACCCGGACGCCCTTGTCGACGACGAGTTCGTCGAACCGGCCCTTCTCGGGGACGAAATCCATCGTATAGGCCATGCCCGAGCACCCGGCTGTCCGGATGCCGATGCGGAGACCCGCGGTCGGCTCGGCGCGCTGGGCCATGAGGTACTTGATGCGATCCGCCGCCTTGTCGGTGAGCGTCATCGCCTGCTTCATCGGTGCCATGCCGTCCGTTACTCCCGCATGTCCGTTCGGCTCACAGGAAGCCGAGCTCGAGCTTCGCCGCCTCGCTCATCCGGTCGGGCGACCACGGTGGTTCCCAGACCAGATTGACCGTGACGTCCGCGACGCCCTCGACGCCTCGGATCTTGGCCTCGACCTCGCCCGGGAGCGAGCCCGCGACCGGGCAGGCCGGCGTCGTCAGGGTCATGTCGACGTCGACCTTTCCGTCGCGTCCGACGGCGAGATTATAGATAAGACCGAGCTCGTAGATGTTAACGGGGATCTCCGGATCGAAGATCGTCTTGATCGTCTCGATCACCAGCGCCCCGATGGCGGCCGGGTTGCCCTGGGCGACATCGGAAGCTCCCGCCTGGTCAGCTGTCGGTTCGATGGTCTGCATGGCCTCTCCGGCCGGAACGACCCGGCGCTACTCCGTCTTCACTGTCGTCCCCGACCCGTCGAGGGCCGAGGACATCGCATGCCAGGCGAGCGTCGCGCACTTCACCCGGGTCGGAAAATCGCGCACGCCGATCAGCGCGGCAAGGCCGTCGAGCGCCTCGAGGTTGGCTGCATCCGGCGCGTTCTTGGCGGTCACCGCCGCGTGGAAGCGGGAGAACAGCGCGCGCACCTCCTCGAGCGGTCGGCCCTTGATCAGCTCCGTCATCATCGAGGCCGAGGCGACCGAGATCGCACATCCCTTGGCCTCGAAGCGGACATCGGCGACCCGATCGCCGTCGAGCGTCAGATAGACCGTGACCCGGTCGCCGCACAGCGGGTTGTTGCCGCGCGCCTCAAAGGCGGGCGGGCCCAGCGTCCCGAAATTCCGCGGATGCTTGCTGTGGTCCAGGATCACGTCCTGGTAGAGATCGCGGAGTTCCATCACGACCGGAATATCTCCTGGACGCGGGCGAGCCCGGCCACCAGCCGGTCGACTTCTTCGCGCGTGTTGTAGAGCCCGAACGAGGCGCGCACCGTCGCCGGCAGGTCGAAGCGGTCCATCACCGGCTGCGCACAATGGTGGCCGGTCCGCACCGCGATGCCCTCGCGGTCGAGGATGGTGCCGATGTCGTGCGGGTGCACGCCGTCGAGCGTGAACGACAGGATGGCCGCCTTCTCCGGCGCACGCCCGACGATGCGGATCGCGTTGAGCGCGGCGAGCCGTTCGGTCGCATAGGCGAGAAGCTCGTGCTCGTGCGCCGCGATCCGCGGCAGGCCGAGCGAGCCTAGATATTCGATCGCCGCGCCGAGCCCGACCGCGCCGACGATGTGCGGCGTCCCGGCCTCGAACTTGAACGGGAGGCCGGCATAGGTCGTCTTCTGGAAGGTCACGGTCTCGATCATCTCACCGCCCCCCTGATAGGGGGGCATCGCCTCGAGGAGCGCGGCCTTGCCGTAGAGCACGCCGATCCCGGACGGACCGTAGAGCTTGTGACCGGAAAAGACGTAGAAGTCGCAATCGAGCGCCTGGACATCGACCGGGATGTGGGGCACCGCCTGGCACCCGTCGATCAGCACCTTGGCGCCGACCGCATGCGCGCGGCGGATGATGTCGGCGATCGGGACGACCGTGCCGAGCGCGTTCGAGACATGCGTGACGGCGACCATCCGCGTGCGCGGGCCGATCAGCCGCGCGAGCTCCTCCATCACAAGGGCGCCGTCGTCGTCGATCGGCGCCACCTTGATCACCGCGCCGGTCTGATCGCGGATCATCTGCCACGGCACGATGTTGGAATGGTGCTCCATCGTCGTGAGCAGGATCTCGTCGCCCGGCTTGAGATTGGCCCGACCCCAGCTCGCCGCGACCAGGTTGATCCCCTCCGTCGCGCCGCGCACGAAGATGATCTCGTGATCCTCGCGGGCATTGAGGAAATCGCGCACCTTCTGGCGCGCCGATTCCATCGCGTCGGTCGCGCGCTGGCTCAGATAGTGGACGCCGCGGTGGACGTTCGCGTACTCGGTCTCGTAGGCGTTCCGGATCGCGTCGATCACCGCGCGCGGCTTCTGCGCGCTCGCGCCGTTGTCGAGATAGGTGAGCGGCTTGCCGTAGACGCGCTCGCCGAGGATCGGGAAGTCGCCCCGGATCCGCGCGACGTCATAGGCGCCGTGCTCGGCCATCAACGCGTTCATGCCGCGGGTCCCGTACCGCCGGGCTCGCGCCGGAGCGCCGACCGGAGCACAGCGCCGATGTGATCGCGGACGGCACCCGTCGGCCAGTCCTCGATCAGCTCGGTCACGAACGCCTCGATCAGGAGCGCCCGCGCGGTTGGCGCATCGATGCCGCGGCTCCGGAGATAGAACAGCGCCGTCGCATCGAGCGCGCCGACGGTCGAGCCGTGACTGCACTTGACGTCGTCGGCGAAGATCTGAAGCTCCGGCTTGGCGTCGGCCTGCGCGCCGGGCGCGAGGAGAAGGCTCCGGCTGAGCTGGTGCGCATTGGTCTTCTGCGCATCCACGGCGACCAGCACGCGGCCCTGGAACACCGCGCGCGCGGTCTCGTCGACGACATTCTTGAACACCTGCCGGCTCCGCCCGTGCGGCTTACGATGCTCGATCACCGTCGTCGCGTCGGCGTGGCGGCGGCCATCGAGAAGGCTCGCGCCGTCGATTTCCGCCTCGGCGCCCTCGCCGTCGAGGATGACGTGATACTCGTTCCGCGCGACGAGCGCACCGGTCGAGAGGAGGAGCGCGCGATAGCACCCCGCGCGCTCGACCCGTACCTCGACGAGACCGACATGGTGGGCCTCGCGGCCTTCGGCCTGGACGCGGACGTGGCGGATATCGGCATTCGCGCCGACCGCGATCTCGGTCACGGCGTTGGTCCAGTAGGCGCCGCCGCCCGCGTCGACGAAGCTCTCGACTACGGTGGCCGCGCTCCCCGCCTCGGCCAGGATCAGATTGCGCGGCGGCACCATGAAGGGCGCCGCATCGCCGGTCGCGATGTGGAAGACGTGGATCGGCCCGGGGACCGTCACGCCGGCGCGGAGGCGGAGCACGATCCCGTCGGTCATGAACGCGGTGTTGAGGGCGGCGAGCCGGCGCTCGTCGAGCGCGACCTGGCGGCCGAGACGATCGCGCAAGGAATCGCCATCGGCATCGAGCGTCCGGCCGAGCGTCGTGACCTCGATACCGGCCGGAAGTGCCGGCAGGCGCGACAGCTCGGGATCGTGGCGGCCGTTGACGAAGACGAGGCGCGCCGCCTCGTCGCCGAGGGTCCACGGCGCGAGCCGGGCGGCATCGACACGACCGGCCGGCGCGAGCCGCGCCGTCGTCCGCGCAAGACGCTGAAGGTTGGTGTATTTCCACGCCTCGGTACGCGCGGTCGGAAATCCCGTGGCGGCGAAACGCTCGATCGCCTCGGCGCGCAGGCGCTCGAGCCAATCGAGGCCGAGGCCCGGAAGGCCCGCCTTCGCCGTATCGTAGAGCGCCCGGTAGTGCCCGGCGCTGTCGTCCAAGCGTGCCACGTCCGTTCCTTCCCGCTCAGGCCGCCGCCGCGTTGTCCTTGATGCCGAGGCCGGCATAGCCCTTCTGCTCGAGCTCGAGCGCGAGCTCCTTGCCGCCCGAGGCGACGATGCGTCCGTCCGCGAGCACGTGCACGCGGTCGGGGACGATGTCGCTCAGGAGACGTTGATAATGGGTGATCATCAGGATCGCGCGATCGGGCGCGCGCAGCCGGTTGACGCCCGCCGACACGATCTTGAGCGCATCGATGTCGAGCCCGGAATCGGTCTCGTCGAGGATCGCGAGCGCCGGCTCGAGCATCGCCATCTGGAAGATCTCGTTCCGCTTCTTCTCGCCGCCCGAGAACCCAACATTGACCGCGCGCTGCAGGAGCTTGTCGTCCATCTCGAGGAGCCGGGCCTTTTCGCGCGACAGCTTGAGGAAGGCCATCGCATCGAGCGGGGCCTCGCCGCGATAGCTGCGGATCGCGTTGAGCGCCGCCTTGAGGAAGGTGAGGTTCGAGATGCCCGGGATCTCGACCGGATACTGGAGCGCCAGGAACACGCCCTCGCCCGCCCGCTCCTCGGGCTCGAGCTCAAGAAGATCGCGGCCCTTGAACACGACCTCGCCCGCCGTGATCTCGTAGCCGTCGCGGCCGGCGAGAACATAAGAGAGCGTCGACTTGCCCGAACCATTCGGGCCCATGATGGCGTGCACCTCGCCGGCGGCGATCTCGAGCGAGAGACCCTTGAGGATCGGGCGGCCGTCGACGGTGGCGTGGAGATTGCGGATCGAAAGCATGGACGAGTTCCCTACCGAAGAAGTCAACCGACACTGCCTTCGAGGCTGACGCTGAGGAGCTTCTGCGCCTCGACCGCGAACTCCATCGGGAGCTCGCGCAAGACCTCCTTGCAGAAGCCGTTCACGATCAGCGACACCGAGTCCTCCGCCGAGAGCCCGCGGCTCCGGCAGTAGAAGAGCTGGTCCTCGCTGATCTTCGACGTCGTCGCCTCGTGCTCGACCCGCGCGTCGGGTCGCGCCACCTCGATATAGGGGACCGTATGCGCGCCGCAGCGGTCGCCGATCAGGAGCGAGTCGCACTGGGTGTGGTTGCGCGCGCCTTCTGCGGACCCGAGAACCTTGACCAGGCCGCGATAGGTGTTCTGGCCCCGCCCGGCCGAGATGCCCTTGGACACGATGGTCGAGGACGTGTTGCGGCCGATGTGGATCATCTTGGTGCCGGTATCGGCCTGCTGGCGGTTGTTGGCGATCGCGACCGAGTAGAACTCGCCGACCGAGTTGTCGCCTTCGAGGACGCAGCTCGGGTACTTCCAGGTGATGGCCGAGCCGGTCTCGACCTGGGTCCACGAGATCTTGGCGTTGCGTCCCTTGCAGGCGCCGCGCTTGGTGACGAAGTTGTAGATGCCGCCCTTGCCGTCCTTGTCGCCCGGGTACCAGTTCTGGACCGTGGAATACTTGATCTCGGCATCGTCGAGCGCAACGAGCTCGACGACCGCGGCGTGGAGTTGGTTCTCGTCGCGCATCGGGGCGGTGCAGCCCTCGAGATAGCTCACATAGCTGCCGGCGTCGGCGACGATCAGGGTTCGCTCGAACTGGCCGGTCTTCGCCGCGTTGATGCGGAAATAGGTCGAGAGCTCCATCGGGCAGCGGACACCCTTCGGCACGTAGACGAAGGTGCCGTCGCTGAACACCGCGCAATTCAGCGTCGCGAAGAAGTTGTCGGCATAAGGCACGACCGTACCGAGATATTTCCGCACCAGCTCAGGGTGCTTCTGAACCGCCTCGGAGATCGCGCAAAAGATGACGCCGGCCTCCTCGAGCTTGTCCTTGAACGTCGTCGCCACCGAGACCGAATCGAACACCGCATCGACCGCGACGCCGGCGAGCGCCGCCCGCTCGGCCAAGGGGATGCCGAGCTTCTCGTAGGTTTCGAGCAGCTTGGGATCGACCTCGTCGAGGTTCTTCGGCGCCGGCTTCCTCGGCGCGGCGTAGTAATAGACGTCCTGGTAGTCGATCGGCGGGTAGTGGACGAAGGCCCACTTGGGCTCGTCCATCGACAGCCAGTGGCGAAACGCCCGAAGGCGCCATTCGAGAAGCCATTCCGGCTCGTTCTTCTTTGCCGAGATGAAGCGGACGATGTCCTCGTTGAGCCCTTTCGGCGCGAACTCGGACTCGATGTCGGTGACGAAGCCGTATTTGTAGTCCGACTCGGTGACGTCGCGGAGCGCGGTCGTCGTGTCAACACCGGCGGCCATCTACCTGTTCTCCATCGATAACTACTCCGCCGCGAGCGGCGAAAGTGCGCCCGCCCGGACCGGTCGCGCGAGGCGGGTGTCGAACGGCGAGGCCATCTCGGCGAGCGTCACACCCCCGAGCGCAGCGCGGATCGCGTCGTTGATCCGCCGCCAATTGGTCCGCGTCGGGCAGAGCGCCTCGATCTCGCAGTTCGTATGCTGCTCGCTGGTGCACTCGGTGAGCGCGATCGGCCCGTCGAGAGCATGGACGATCTCGGCGACCGAGATCGCGGTCGCCGGACGCGCCAGCGCATAGCCGCCGCGGATGCCGCGCTGCGAGGTGAGAAGCCCGTCCTGGGCGAGGAGCTTCAAGAGCTTGCTCACGGTCGGCGTCGGCAGGCTGGTCGCCGCGGCGAGCTCGGCGGCGGTGGTGAGATCGCGCGGTTGGCGGGCGAGCTGGGTCATCAAGACGACGCCGTAGTCGGCCATTCTGCTGAGCCGGATCATGCGCAGCTTTCCCGAAAGAGGACCAATTCAGTGCTGAATGGAACATAGGCAGCCCGACTGGGCTGTCAAGGATTCTCGCCGCCCGGGTCGAGCCCCGTCTGCGCGGTTCGTTAACGGCCGGGGGCGACGCCGGCGAGACGGGCGAGCGCGGCCCCGATCGCGGTGATGTTGTCGCCGCCATGGCCCATCGCGGTCGCGAGCTGGAAGGTCTGGCGCGCCGCATCGCCGGCGAGTGCCGGGCATTTCTCGCTCTCGGCGAGCCGGGTGAACAGGCCGATGTCCTTGAGTGCGACCTCGGTCGCGAACATCGGGCTCAGATCGTTGGCGAGGACGCGCGGCCCCATCGTCTCCATGATCCGGCTGTTCGACATGCCGCTCTTGAGGACCTGGAACAGGAGATCGAGGTCGAGGCCGAGCTTCTTCGCCAGCGTGAAGCTCTCACAATAGGCGACGTGCGCGGTGAGGCCGACCATGTTGTTGAGGAGCTTGAAGGTGTGCCCGGCGCCGAGCGGGCCGCAATGGACCCATTGCTCGGAGACGGCCTCGAACATGGGCCGGCAGCGCTCGACCTGGTCCTTCGCGCCGCCGACGAGAAGGACGAGCGTCCCCTCCCACGCCTGCGGCTCCATCCGGAGCATCGGCGCATCGACGAGATGGACCCCGCGCGCGGCCGCCTTAGCGCCGAGCGCCTGAGTGAGCTTGGGATCGCTGGTCGAGGTATCGACCGCGATCGTGCCCAGCCGCGCGTTCGCGATCACCCCGTCCGGCCCGTCATAGACGGCCGAGATCGCAGCGAGGCTCGGCAGGCAGGTGACGACGATGTCCGCGCCCTGGGCGATGCCGGCGATGCCGTTCGCGGCCGTGGCACCCATGCCCACCAGCCGATCGACGGCGGCGCGGTCGCTGTCGTGCACGGCGACGGGGAAGCCCTTGTGGAGCATGTTGCGCCCCAGCCCCTTACCCATGATCCCGGCGCCGATGAGCCCGATCCGCGGCGTTTCGGTCATTCGCTCCTCCCGTGTTTCCCGCGCTCAGTTCGGCAGGAATTTCTCGGCATGAATGCGGTGCGGCGCGACGCCATGCGCGGCGAGCCAGCGTTCGGCGACCTCGATCATCGGCGGCGGCCCGCACAGATAGACGTCGCATTCCCCCTTGTTGATCAGATCGGGCGCCAGGAGATCGGTGACGTAGCCGGTCCGGCCCGTCCATCCCGCATTGCCCTGGACGACGATGCGATCGAGCGTCAGCGGGAGCGCGCCTGCGTGTGCGGCGAGGGCGTCGGCCGCGAACAGCTCCTCCGGCACATTGGCACCATAAAGGAGCCGGATCGGTTGTTCGGTGCCACCGGCAGCGCGGATCGCCTCGAGCATCGAGAGCATCGGCGCGAGCCCGGTGCCACCCGCGATCATCACGATCGGCCGGATGACCGGGCGGAGATAGAACTTTCCGAACGGCCCCGTCATCGGCATCTCGTCGCCGACCTGCGCGCACCCGACATAGTCGCTCATCGCGCCCGCGGGCAGAACCTTGACGTAGAACGCGTGCCGGCGCGTCTCGCCGGGCGGGTTGGCGAACGAGTAGGAGCGCTTCGCCCCGCTCCCCGGCACCGCGAGATGGACATACTGGCCGGGCAGGAACGGGATCGGCTTGTCCGGATCGGCGGGCTCGACGTCGAGGCGGACGACGTCCTTGGCGACCCGTTCGACGGCCGCGACCCGCGCTGCGCGCGTCTCGGGCGCAGTCTTGAGCGCGAGCGCGGAATCGTAGGGAAACTCGATCACGCATTCGGTCTTGGCGTGCATCTGGCAGGTGAGGACGAAGCGCTGCTCGGCCTCCTCCTGGGACAGCGCTTCCGCGCTGTACTCGGACAGCCAGTACTCACCCTGCGTGCAGCGCGCCTTGCAGGTAGCGCAGGCGCCTTCGAGACAGTCAGTCTGGATGCGAACCCGGCTCTTGAGGGCCGTCAGGTAGATCGTGTCGGCCTCGTCCGCCATGAGGCGGACGCTCCGCCCGTCCTCGAACACGAAGGTGACCGCGTGCTTGGCCATGCTCGTCCCGTCACGGATGAACGCCGGGGCGCGGCCCGGCCGCGTCTAGATAGACGAATGCCCGGCCGTCGTCACGCGGTGGGTACGAGAAGCGGCTTGACCGCCTCGCCGGCGAGGATGAGGTCGAACCCGCGCGGCGCCTCGGCGAGCGGCAACACGTGGCTCCGGATCGGGGCGAGATCGACGCGCCCCGTCGCGAGGAGCTCGACCGCCCGCTGCCAGGTGTCCCAGATGCGCCGGCCGTGGATGTTGATCATCCGCGGGCACTTGAGGAGCCACCACGTGAAATCGACCGGGATCGCCGTCGGCGGCGCGCCGACGAGACGGAAGTCGCCCCCCTTCGTGATGCACTCGAACACGGTCTTGAAGCCGTTCTCGGTGCCGGAATACTCGATGCCGACATCGACGCCGTCGCCGCCGGTGAGGTCCTTGACCACCGCGGCAACCGATTGCTCGCCGGCGTTGACGATGACGTCGGCGCCGAGCACGTGCGCGGTCGCAAGCCGGCGCGGGTTGAGGTCGGCCGCAATCACCCGCGTCGCGCCGAGGGCACGCGCGACAGCGACGTTCATCAACCCGATCGGCCCGCAGCCGTTGACGAGGACGCTCTGGCCCTGCACGCCTGAGCCCTCCAGGCTCGCGTGCACCGCGATCCCGAACGGCTCCATCATCGCCGCCGTCTCGTGCGGCAGATCCTTCGGGTTCTTCCAGGCGATCAGCGCCGGCACCGTCATGTACTCGGCGAACGCGCCGTCGATATCGATCCCCGGATAGCGCGTGTTGACGCAGAGATGGGCGCGGCCGAGCCGGCACTGGCGGCACACGCCGCAATAAATGTGGCTCTCCAGGCTGACGTGATCGCCGACCGCGACCGCGGAGACGCCGGCGCCGATCGCCTCGACGACGCCGCTCACCTCATGGCCGAGAACGCGCGGCAGCGACATGCGGCGCGCCATGCGCGGCGCCCATTTGTAGATCTGCATGTCGGTGCCGCAGATACCGGCCGCCCGGACCTTGATCCGGATCTCGTCCGGACCGGGGTCGCGCACCGCGACGTCGCGAAGCGCGATGCCGGCCTCGGCGGCCTCGACCTTGCAGAGTGCGAGCATGGCGGCCCCTTCGCGTCGGTTAGAGGTGGTAGACGTCGACCGCGCCCTCGAGCCGGTCGTCGATGAACACGATCTTCTTGCGCGCGATCTTGAGCGTGCCGTCGGTGCGGCGGAAGATGTAGTCGTAGAGGCTGCCGCGGGTTTGGCCGCCCTTCTTGCCGTAGGAATGGACGAGACAGTTCGCCGTCGCCTCGACGCGGTCGCCCTCGACCTTCTCGACCAGCACGTTGCCGACGAGATGAACCGTGCGGTCGAGCGGCACGGAGGCGTATGAATCGCGCGATTCGATGCGGAAGATGCGGTCCTCGATGCCGCCGCGGTCACGCAGATAGATCAGATTGAGCTGCGTCTCGGGATCGTCGGTCGTCTGCTCCTCCGACCGCCACGCCGGCACCCAGTAGACGGCGTCCTCGGTGAAGAGCTCGATCCACTCGTCGAACCGGCGCCGGTCGAGAAGCATGGTCTCGCGGCAGATCAGATTGGTGACCTCGGTCTGGAGGCCGATGTCGTTGCGCATCAGCGCGCGCTCCCGTTTCTGGATCCGTTGCCCTTCCCGTTGGCGCCCGGGCGCGGCGGGCGCGCCGGCACGTCCCGGTTCATCAGCGCCTGCCAGTGGCGATAGAAGCCGTGGAACAGTGTCTCGTGATCCCAGTTGTGGGTGCAGGCGGCCGGCGTGAAGCCGAGCGCCTTCGCGTCCTCGTCCGCGCCCTGGATGATCGCGTGCATGCCGCGGTTGAAATCGTTCCAGCGGCTGAGCGCGGCATGTGAACCGTCGTGGCAGTCTTCGAGCGCGGCGACGTCGTCGGAGGTGGCCATCCCGGTGGTGAGATAGAAGTCCTCGAACTTGCGGAGCCGCCCGATCCGGGCCTTCTGGCTCTCGCCCTTGGGCGCGATGCAGTAGACGGTGACCTCGGCGCGGTCGGCGGCGATCGGCTTGAGCACGCGGATCTGCGTCGAGGGGTTGTCCATCAGCATCATGTTGGGGAAGAGGTAGAGGTTCCGCCCGCGGGTCAGTATCCATTTGACCTGCGCCGGCGTGAGGCGGCGCTCGAGATCGTCCTTGCGCTCCCAGATCGGGCGCACCTCGGGCGTCGTGTGCTGGGCCCAGATCGCCATGTGGCCGTTGCCGAGATCGTAGGCCGCGCTCGGCACGCTGCCGGTGATCCGGCCGGATTCGGTCTTCTTGATGCCGGTATATTCGGCCTTCGACTCGCGCGCCGAGATCGTCGCGGCGAACACGCGGTGCACGGTCGAGACGTGATAGCCGTCGACGCTGTTCTCGGCCTGGAGCTTCCAGTTGCCGCGGATCGTGTAGGTGGCGGAACCGGGCACGACCTCGAGCCCCTCGGTCGATTGCTCGACGAGAAGATCAATCCAGGCACGCGATGCGCCGAGGAACGCATCGAGCGGGGCGATGTCGGCATTGAGGCTGCCGTAGACGAAACCGCGATAGCTCTCGACGCAGGCGACAGGCGTCAGGTTGAAACAGGAACGGTCGAAGGTCTCGGCCGGCCAGCCCGATTCCTCGTTCTTGGTCTTGATGCAGGTGCCGTCCGAGGCATAGGCCCAGCCGTGAAAGCGGCAGGTGAGGACGTTGGCGTTGCCTTGCTTGAACGGGGTCAGAACGGCGCCCCGATGCGAGCAGGCATTGAGGAAGCAAGCGATGCCGCCGTCCTTCTTGCGGATCACGAAGACGGGCTCGCGGCCGATCTCGGTCGAGAAATAGTCGCCGGGCTTCGCTATCTGGCTCTCGTGGCAGAGATAGACCCAGTTACCCTCGAAGATCTTCGCCATCTCGGTCTCGAAGATAGCGGGGTCGGTGTAGACCGAGCGGTCGACGCGGAAGACGCCGTCGCCGATGCGGTCGTCGACCATCTGTGGCATGGCGCTCGTCATTCCGCGGCCTCCTTGGCCCCGATCGCCTCGGTCGTCATCAGCGCTTTCCAGCGCCGGTAGAAACCGTGATAGAGCGTTTCCTGGTCCCAGGTGTTGTTGCTCGTCACGGGGTTGAACTTGCCGTCACGCGCGGCGGCGTCCGGGCCGTGGACGACGCTGTCGAGGCCGCGGTGGAATTCGCCCCAGCGCGCGGTGCGGCCGCGGCTTCCGGTCTGGCTGTCCTCGAGCGCCATCACGTCATCGGCGGTCGCCATGCCGGAGACGAGGAAGAAGTCCTCGAACTTGCGGAGCCGCGCGTAGCGCGCCGACTTCGATTCGCCCCGCGGCGCCAGGCAGTAGATCGTCACCTCGGTGCGATCGGCGGCGATCGGGCGGAAGGTACGGATCTGGGTTGCCGCAAAATCGTTGATCATCAAGCTCGGGAACACGATCAGATTCCGCCCGCGCCCGAGCATCCAGCGCGCCTTGGCCGCCCCGTAGTCGCGCTCAAGACGATCCTTCTGCTCGAACAGCGGGCTCGTGTCGGGCGGCGAGCGGTCGGCCCAGATCACCATGTGACCGCCACCGAGGTCGTAGCAGCCGTTCTCGACCTTGCCGGCGATACGGCCGGATTCGGTCCGCATCATGCCGTCATAGCCGGGCCGCTCCTCACGCCGCGCGACGGTCGCGCCGAACACGCGATGGACGGTCGAGACGTGATAGCCGTCGACTGCATTCTCGCTCTGGAGCTTCCAGTTGCCGTTGATGACATAGGTCGAGGAGCCGGGCAGAACCTCCATGCCGTCCGCCGACTGGTGGGCGATGAACTCGAGAAAGCGCGCCGCCTCGCCGAGAAACTCGACCAGCGCCGGCGCGGCCGGGTTGAGGCAGGCGAACACGAACCCGCGATAGGCCTCGACGCGCGGCAGGCGGGTGAGGTCGTAGTCCGTGCGGCGGAACCGTGCCGGATCGTAGCCGGTTTCCTCGTTCTTGATCCGGATGCAGTGGCCGTCGCTGCCATAGGTCCAGCCATGAAAGCGGCAGGTCAGGGTCTTCGCGTTGCCCTGCTTCATCGGCGTCAACAGCGCGCCGCGATGAGCGCAGGCGTTGACGAAGCCGCCGATGCCACCGTCCTGTTGGCGCATCACGAAGATCGGTTGGCGACCGAGATGGTTCGCGAAGTAGTCCCCGTGATTGGGGATCTGGCTCTCGTGGCAGACGAATTGCCACGTCGCCTCGAAGATGTTCGCGATCTCGGCCGCGAACACGGCGTCGTCGAGATAGATCGCGCGGTCGACGCGGAAGACCTTGTCCGCGGGCCTGTCGTCGACATATGCGGCGAACGATCCGGCCATGCTGCCCTCTCCTACCCGTTTCTATTCCGCCGCATCGGCGCGCACCGGCAGCGTGCCGCGATGGCCGAGCGCCGCCGATATCCGCGCCGCCGCCGCGCGTGCTTCGGCGAGGCAACGCGCCCGGTGATCGCCCCGAATGCGTGCCTCGGGGCCGAACACGCAGACCGAGCCCGCGGCGTCTCCCGCGTGATCGAAGATCGGCACGCCGATCGCGAGCGCGCCCGCGATGATCTCACCGGCCGAGATCGAGTGGCCGTCGGCGCGGATCAGCGCGAGCTCGCGCGTGAGCGATGCGCGGCGCGCCGTGTCGCCGAGCCCGGCCAGCGCACTCGCGATCATCGCCTCGGGCATGAAGGCGAGGATCGCCTTCCCCGACGAGCCGATCGGCAGCGGTTCGGTGAACCCGGCCCCACGGGTGAAGACGAGCGGCTGGCGGCTCGGCAGCTCGAGGGCGCAGAACTTGGCCGGACCGCTCGCGGCGACGAAGAGCGCGACCGTTTCGTCGATCGTCTCGCGGAGCGCCTTGAGGACGGCCTCAGCGGCACGCACCACGTCGTTCTGGGCGAGCCACGCATCGGCGAGTGCGACGACCCGGCCGTCGAGCTGGAAGCGCTGCGGCTCGCCTACGGCGCGGATGAGGCCGCGGCTCTCGAGCGCGCGGAGAAGGCGATAGAGCGTCGGCCGGCTGAGATCGAGCCGCTTCTGAAGATCGGTCACCGAAAGGCTCGGCGACACACGGTCGAACGCGAGAAGCACGTCGAGCGCGCGTTCGACCGCCCTCACGCTCTCCATCGCCAGACCTCCCACCCTTGCCTGTCCGTCTCGTCTGTCCGTCCTGTTGTCCGCCTGGCGGACAGTATGTACACGAAATCTAGCGCAGGCCCACTTCTCCCGTCAACACTCCGCCCCCCGCCGGGCCCCCCACCGCGCCCTATGGGCTCACACGTGGCCGATCGGCGAGAACGTGTTCGGCACGGTGTTCTGGACGATCGCCACCTTCCGGGTCGGCGGCGGGGTGTTGCGGCTCCGTCCGACGAAGCGCGGCACGCCGTCGGTGAAGACCGAGGCGATGGCGATGAAGTCGCCGTGCTTCATCGCGCCGAGGAGGTCCTTGCCGGTGCCGCCAAGCGGCGCATCGCCGACCACGATGTCAGCGTCCTTGCCCTTCTGGATGAAGCCGCTGTTGAGCCTGTAGATGCGCGCGTTGTTGCCCGCCGCCGCGGCGACCATCCATTCCGCCGGATATTCGGTCAGGCACGCGAGCGCGGCCATCGACTTGATCATCCCGAGCGGCATCACGCCGGTACCGGTCGGGGTGTCGGTCGCGATCAAGAATCGATCGAAGGCGTCGTTCTCGACCGCGAGCTTGAGGCAGAGGATCGCGGTCCGGATGTTGCCGGCCTCGCACATCTGGAGCGCGATGTCGCTCTCCCTGATGATGCGGATGAAGTCCTTGTCGGGCATCGCCGTCGGCCCGCCATTGATGTGGTAGGAGACGTCGGGCCGCATGGCGAGGAGATGGTCGCCGATGATCGGCGAGGAATCCGGGATCGATGCGCCACCGGTATGACAGTTCACGATCATGCCGGCCTTGTGCGCCATCTTGACGAGCGGCGCGTACTCGAACGGCGTCTTGAAGCGGCCGAACCCGGCCTTGGCGAGCCACACGCCTTTTTTGCGGATCTCGTCGAAGTCCTTCTGCTTGAGACCGGGCTCGAGGATCAGCGCGCCCGCGTGGACGCGCATGCCGCCTGGCCGGTAGTGCTCGAAGCACTTGAACGCGGCGACGGCGAGCGCCTTGACGCCCTCGGGATCGTTCGGCCGCCCGGGTACGTGAACCTCGCTCGCGCTGATCGAGGTCGTCGTGCCGCCGTGGAGATAGCTTTCGAGGAAGCCGACGGTACGCTGACGCGGCGTGTAGTCGCCGAAGGTCACGTGCACCTGCGAATCGATCAGCCCGGGCATCGCCGTCATGCCGCCGGCATCGACGACGACATCGCAGCCGCGCAATTCCTGCGCCGACAGCGTGCCGACCTTCTGGATGAGCCCCTTGTCCATCAGGATCGAATCGCCCTTGGCAAATGGCTTCCGCCAATCGCCTGTGCAGATGGTCTTGAGATTCACGATCGCGGTCTTCATGCCGGTGTCCTCGTTGCTCGGATCGGTTGGTTGCGTGCAGGGTCTCGCTCAGGGCAGGCCGAGCGCCGCCAGCCGCGTGCCGATCGCGGCGGCGATCGCGCGCTGGCCGATGGAGTTGGGGTGCTCGTCGACGTCCCCGAAATAAGGCATCTCCTCGGCCGCGGCGAGGGCGGGACCAAGATCGATCGCCGGCACTTTCAGCGCATCGAGCCGGGCGAGAAGACGCATCTTGAGCCGTTCCTCGCGCCGGATCAGCTCCGCGATCCGATGGTGGACGTCCTCGATCTCGACATGGAGCCCGAATACGGCGGGCTTGATCGGGACGAGCGCGACCAGAAGTCGGGCGCCGGCGCCACGGGCACGCCGGTCGATCCCTTCGATCGCCGCAAGCGTCATCGCCTCGCCGGCGCGGACGCGCGGATCCTCGTCATCCATGTTGTCGTGGAGATAATCGACGATCACCGTGGTGCGCCAGAACTTGACATGGAGCGGCAGGCAGCAATCGAGCCGCCGGCTCCGGATCGCCTCGTTGGTCTTGGCGAAGTCGCGCTGGATCAGAAGCGGCGGCCGCGGCGCAGGCGGAGACGCGATCACGAGATAGGCCCGCCGCACGAGGGCGCCCATGCGGCTGTGCGCGGCGATCCAACGCCGGACCTCGCTCCATAGGCCGGGCACCGCGGCGAGAGCGCCCGCACCGGGGAGCGGCCTTGCCTCGCCGGTATAGGCGATCTGCGACAGCCGTGCCCACGCATCGACGACCGAGCCCGCCGCTTCGCGGTCGAGCGCGCTCCGTGCAAGCGGTGCATCGACGAGGGCCGCCACGCGTCCCTGGCGCTTGGCGAAATTGAAGGCGTCGAGATAGTCGTTGCCGAGATAGAGCGCGAGCACGACGACGCGCGGCGCGAGGGCGAGCCCCTGATCGAGGGCGGCGGCGGACTGCAAGGGGCCATAGTCCGAGACCCCCATGTTGTAGACCGGCCGTCCCAGCGCGGCGCCGAGCACCGCCGGCCAGGCCTCCTCGCGCGCGACGCTCTCGCCATAGGTGTTCGAATCGCCGAGGGCGAGCACGGCCGCGCGGTCCGGCCTCCGGGCATTGCGGAAGCCCCACGCGTCGTGATCGGCGAAGCGCGAATCACCGCGATAGCCGAGCACCGGATCGTCGACGAAGGCGGTCTTGGACGGTGGGCTCGTCAGCCAGTAGACACGGTCGCTGACCGCGGCCCCGGCATGGAGGAGCCCCTCGCACACAAGGAGCGCGGCGGCGACGAGGACGAGGTTCAGGAACGCGTTGCCCAGTCGACCCGACGAGCGACCCGTGCGGTTGCCCTCGGTCATACCAGCCCGTCCTCGCCCTTGATGTCTTCCTTCTTGAGCCCGCCGACACGGTGATTGAGCCGGCCGCGGTTGGCGACGCAGCAGATGATTGCGATCTCGTCGGCGAGCGGTGCGTCGGGAATCATGACCGTCATGCCGTCATAGTGGGAGCGGACATAGAGCGCGTCCTTGTGGGCGAGCGGGATGTCGATCACCTCGCCCGGGCCGGCGCGCTTGGTGAACGAGGAGATCCAGGCCTTGCCGCCGCCGACCGCATCGCGCATCGCGTTGCCGAACACGGTGGTCAGCATCGCAACCCCGTGCTCCTGCTCGCCCGCGGTGCCGATCAGCGCCGCCTTGCCGTAGCTGTCGACCGTGTAGGGTCGCATCTGTTCGACCGCCATGCGGCCGATGCGCTCGCCGATCTCGCGGCTCGCATCGACGAGATCGGACAGGTTGTCGACATAGCGGTCACCGGCGTGGGGATTCCTGACCACGGCGACGACGGCGACCTTGCGCAGCGGCTCGGCCGCCCGTCGCCCCTTCTCGCTCAGTGTTTCCTCGACGACGGTATAGAGACGGCGGATGTCCATGGCGGCGATCCCTCGGCCTGCGCTGCCGGCGACGCGGCCGGCGCCGGCTGTTATGCCTCAGGGGACCCGCGAAGAAAAGCCGGGTGCCGAGCGTGACGGGTAGCGTCGCGCGGCAAAATTGGGCAGACTTCGTGAAACAACGGCGCTTACGACAAGACGCCGACGGAGGAGGTCATGAAGGGCGCGTCGATCCTGCTCGCGGAGATGATCCCGGACGCGGACTGGGAAGCCCGCTTCAACAAGTGGTACGACACCCACCACATCCCGACCCGGATGAGCGCACCCGGCTTCGTCAGTGCGCAGCGCTACCGCGACCCCGAGCGGTCGAACTATCTCGCCGTCTACGAGCTCGCCGCCACCACCGCTCTCGCAACGCCCGAATACACCCGGATTCGGACCCAGCCGAACGTCGAGACCAAGTGGATCCAGGCCAATGTCCAGGCGCCGACCCGCTATGTCGGCGACGAGATCGCCGATCTACGCCGCCCCGACCTCACCGGCGAGCCGCTCGATGCACCGATCCTCTACGCGGTCTTCTTCAGCGTGCCCGACGAGCGCGTGGCCGACTTCGATGCGTGGTACCAGGGCGAGCACGTGCCGCTTCTTCTCGCCTGCCGCGACTGGTGGATGTGCCGGCGGTTCCTGATCGTCGACGCCGATCCGCAGCCATGGACGCATCTTGCGCTCCACTATATCGGCGACGAGAAGGCCTTCGATTCGCCCGAGCGGGCCGCGGCGCGCTCGACGCCGCTCCGCGCCCGGCTCGCCGCCGAGCCGTGGTTCAACGCCTCGACGGTGGTGTTCCACCGACACGGCCGACGCTTTAAGGGACGCGGATAGGCCCTCTTCCGTCCTAGCGGCGGCCGAGCAGGCTCTTGTCCTGCAGCGTCGTATCCTGGCCGCGCACCGGGTCGGCGATCGCCTCGTCGAGCGAGCGCGCGCCCTTCCATTCGTTTCCCGGTCGCACCACACCGTCCGAGCCTACCTGGTCGAGGCCCCAATAGATCTCGAGCCGGTGTCCGTCCGGGTCGCGGAACTCGACCGCGATCTGGCAGCCGGCACGCCGGCGGCCCTCGAAGTCGATCACCGCGCCGTGGCGGCGAAGATGGTCGCGGGCGCGGATCACATCGTCGAGCGTCGGCACCTCGAAGGCAATGTGGTTGAGCTCGACATTGGGCGCCTTGTCCTGACCGCCGCCGACCAGCGCGACGCCGTGATGGTCGGCGTTACAGCGCATGAACACCATGCCGCCGGGCGCCATGCTGTCGGGATAGACGTCCGAGATCTGGAACCCGAGGACCTCGGTGTAGAACGCCGCCGACCGCTTGAGATCGTTCACGTGGATCACGACGTGGCCGATCTTGCCGATCTTGAACGGCATGCCGGGACGCCGTCGCATCGCCTTGATCGACGCGATGTCCGCTTCGGTGACGCTCATGGACCGTCTCCCGCGCGGTGGTCCCTATTTACGTCCGTCGAGGTCGTAGCCATCGAGCGCCGACTGGACGAGTGCGTTGGCCCGCTTGAAGTCGTAGGTCCGGAACATATGAGTCCGGACGATGAAGGGCGCGCCGGCGTAGAACTTCTCATACTGCTCGTGGCGGCCGGCGAACTCCGAGCCGACCGCATCCCAGGCGAGCTTGAGGAGCTTGATCCGCTCCTCGCCGGGCACGCCGGGCGACTGGACATAACGCGTGACGTCGCCCTTGGTCACCGCGCTCTTGAGGTCCTCGACCGAGGATGGAAGCTGGATCAGCCCGCCGCCGCAGAGCTCGCGGATGATGTTGAGTATGACCGGATAGATCTCGGACTGGAGGTTCATGTTGGCGTAGAGCTCGGCCTGGCCCGGCAGCACATAGCCGTGCTTGTTGGTCCAGGCATTGTGCTCCTGCGCATAGACCAGACCCTGGTACATGGCGGCATAGACCGCGAGCCTGCTGATGTCGCTCTGCACCGGCGGCATATTGCCGACGCCGTTCATCTCGACGATACGTCGCGCGAGACCGACCAGAAAGTGGAGCTTGGTCGCGAACCGGATCTGCGCCTGGCTGTTGCCCATGATATGAGCCGGCGTCTCGAACCACTGGGCGCGCGCGACGTCGAGGTTCTTGTAGACGAACACGCGCTCCCACGGAACGAACACGTCGTCATAGACGAGGAGCGAGTCGTTCTCGTCGAACCGGGTCGCGAGCGGATAGTCGTAGACGCTCGTCGCGGCGGCGCCGTAGGAGCGGCGCGAATAGAGCTTCACGCCGGGCGCGTTGCACGGCACGACGATCGAGATCGCGTAGTTTTCGTCGCCCGCCTTCATCGGGTGGATGGTCGAGAGCTGCACGTAGTCGGCGAAGATCGCGCCGGTGCCGAGCATCTGGGCGCCGCGGATGATCACGCCGTCGTCGCGTTCGGCGACGATGCCGGCGTAGAGATCGGGCGGGTTCTGTTGGCTCGCCGGCTTCGAGCGGTCGATCTGCGGCGGCACGATGGTGTAGGTGATATAGGCGTCGTGGTCGCGCATGAACTCGTAGAAGCGGGTCGCGTTGGTCGCGAAGCGCTCGTTGCCGCTGCGCCCCATCACGTCCGGCGCGCAGGCATAGCCGACGAAGAAACCGGCGACATGGTCCGGGCTCCGGCCCATATAGCCGAGGGTCGATTCCGACCAGCGCTCGATCGCCTTGCGGCGGAGCGCGAGGTCCTCGCGCGAGCGCGGCTGCATCCAGATTCGGTTCACCGGCCGACCGGTCTTCGGCGAGGCATAGGTCATCAGCTCGCGATTGGCGGGGTCGGCGGCGATGTCGAAGAGGTTGGCGATCGACCGCGCCGCGCCGGCGAAGGCCGGGTTCGTGGTCACGTCCGCGACCAGCCTGCCGTCGATGAACACCTGGCGGCCGTCGTTCTTGATGTCGGCGAGATACTCGGCACCGGTCCGCATCTTGCGCCCATAGCGCTCGCTCCGGCAGAAGCCGATGCACCCGCACATCGGCTGATTGGCGCACGCGGCCGGCGCGGGCTTGTTCGTGTCCGATGCCTTCGCGGTCGATAGTTTCACAGTCGATGCCATCGTTCAGTTCCTCGTACTCTGGATAGGGTGTCGACGCATCCGCGGGACCGCTTCCTGCGTCGCCGCTCGCGCGGCCGGGCGTCCGCCTTGTCGTTCAGTCCTCGGCCTTGATCGGACTGCGCAGCACGCCGACACTCGAGATGTCGACCTCGACCACGTCGCCCGCCTTCATGAAGACCGGCGGGTTGCGCGCGAAGCCGACGCCGCCGGGCGTCCCGGTGACGATCACGTCGCCCGGCATGAGGGGCACAAAGGTCGAGCAGTAGTTGATCAGCGTCGGAATGTCGAAGATCAGGAGATCGGTCGTCGCGTGCTGCATCTCTTGGCCGTTGAGCCGGGTGATCAGCGTCAGCTTGGTCGGATCCTTGATCTCGTCGGCGGTGACCATCCAGGGTCCGAACGCGCCGGTGCCGGGCCAGTTCTTGCCCGGGGTCCACTGCGAGGTATGGCGCTGCCAATCGCGGATCGAGCCGTCGTTGTAGCAGGCATAGCCGCAGATATAGTCGAGTGCCCGCTCCTTCGCGATACGGTGGCCGCGCCGGCCGATGACGACCGCGAGCTCGCCCTCGTAGTCGAACTTATCGGATTCGCGCGGGCGGATCATCGGCTGGTTGTGGCCGACCTGGCTGTCGGGCCAGCGGGCGAAGATGGTCGGGTGGGTCGAATCGTTCCGGCCCATCTCGGCACGGTGGGCGTGATAGTTGACGCCCGCCATGAGGATCTTGCCCGGGTTGCCGATCACAGGGAGGAAGGTGATGTCGGTGAGCTTCGCGTCGGGCGCCTGTCCGGTGGCCGCCTTGGCGACCTCGTCGAGCGCGCCGGCGACGATCACCGCCTTGAGGTCGGGAAAACGCTGCCCGAGCCGCTTGCCGACGTCGCAGACGCCGTCGCCGGTAACGACCCCGTAGGTATCCCGGCCCGAATTGCGGTAGCTCGTGACTTTCATCTCATCCTCGTCCGGAAAAGGTCGCGCATTATGCCATGTGAACCGGGGCGGGCAACGCAGAGGCTCGCGCTGCGCCAGCAGGTCGCACGGCGCTGTTCGGGTACGGGTTTCAGTGCGCCCGGACGGCGGCTATTCTACCGCCGGTGAAGACGGCCGACGGGCCGATGGGCAGGGATGACACCATGGACGGCGCACGCGACAGGAGCAAGCGGGGTGGATCGAACCCGCTTTATGGCGACAACCGGATGAAGCTCGGCATCATCGCCATGAATTGCAGCCACGGCTCCACCATCACGACCGCCGAGGGTGCCTGGGCGATGAACTGGCCCGATACGCGCGACGTCGCCGTGATGGCCGACAAGGCCGGGCTCGAGGTTCTCCTCCCGGTCGCCCGCTGGAAGGGCTATGGCGGGCCGACCAATTTCAACAACCGGACCTTCGAGACCTATACCTGGGCGGCCGGGATCGGGGCGCTCACCGACCGGAGCGCGGTGTTCTCGACCTCGCATGTCCCCCTCGTCCACCCGGTGACCGCCGCCAAGCAGGCGGTGACCATCGACCACATCACGGGCGGCCGGTTCGCGCTCAACATCGTCTGCGGCTGGTTCAAGAACGAGTTCGAGATGTTCGGCGCGCCGTGGATGAACCACGACGAGCGCTACGAGTATGCCGCCGAGTGGCTCGATCTCGTGCGCAAGCTGTGGTCGGCCGAGGAGGAGTTCGATTACGACGGGCGATGGTTCACCTGCCGCAATCTGTGGAGCGAGCCGAAGCCCGTCCAGCGCCCGTTCCCGCCGGTGATGAACGCCGGCGGATCGCCGGCCGGACAGCGCTTCGCGGCGACCCACTGCGACATGAACTTCGTGATCCTGAAGCAGCACGACCTCGAGGGCGGCAAGGCCCAGATCGACGCGCTCAAATCCATGGCCCGCGCGGTCGGCCGCGAGGTGCAGGTCTGGATCCACGTCTATGTCGTGTGCCGCGACACCGACAAGGGGGCCCGGGACTATCTCGACTACTATGTGCGGCAGAAGGGAGATCGCGTCGCAGTCGACAACCTCCTCACGATCTTCGGCATGCAGTCGGAGACCCTCGATGCCAAGGTGCTCGATGAATTCCGCTTTCATTTCATCGCCGGGCACGGCGGCTACCCGCTGGTCGGGCGACCGGAAACGATCGTCGCCGAGATGGACAAGCTGGTTAAGATCGGGGTCGACGGCTGCCTGATCTCCTGGGTGCGCTACAAGGAGGAGTTGCGGCAATGGATCGACGAGATCATGCCGCTCATGGTACAGGCGGGGCAGAGGAGACCGTTCACGCCGGCCGTCTGAGCCGCCCCCCGCGGACCGACTTCGAGAGGAAGGATAACGTGTGATGCATGTGACGCTCTTCCACCTGATGCCCTACGCCTATCTCGACATGGCGGAGCGCGAGAAGTACCGCTCGGCGTGGGTGATCCTTCCCAACACCTTGTTCGATCCCGACAAGGGCCACGAGCTCTACAACCGCTATCTCGACGAGCTCGAGATGGGCGAGCAGTACGGCTTCGATGCCATCGCGGTGAACGAGCACCACCAGAACGCCTACGGGCTGATGCCGTCGCCGGTCGTGATGGCGGCCACCCTGACCCGCAAGACCAAGCGCGTCCAGATCGCCGTCCTCGGCTCGGCCTTCGGGCTCCGCGAGCATCCTCTGACGCTCGCCGAAGAGCACGCGATGATGGACTGCATCACCGGCGGGCGGCTCATCTCCGGCATGGTTCGCGGCATCGGCGCCGAGTACTACTCCTTCCCCGCCAACCCGGCCATCAGCCACGAGCGCTTCCACGAGGCCCACGACCTCGTCATCCAGGCCTGGACGCGGCCCGGCCCGTTCTCCTTCGAGGGCAAGCACTATCACTTCGAGTACGTGAACCTGTGGCCGCGGCCCTATCAGAAGCCGCATCCCGCGATCTGGATCCCCTCGCAGGGCTCGACCGAGACGGTCGACTGGTCCTCGCACCCGTCGCGGCGCTACGTCTATCTGCAGACCTACAGCCCGATCAAGGCGGTCGCGAAATACCTCAACATGTATCGCGAGATCGCCAACAAGAAGCACGGCTACACGGCGAAGTCCTCCCAGCTCGGCTGGGCGACGCCGCTCTATGTCGCCGAGACCGACGAGAAGGCGATCGAGGACGCGCGCCGGCCGATCGAGCTCTTCTTCTCGAAGTTCCTCGCCCAGCCGCCCGAGATGCTATTCCCGCCGGGCTATCTGTCGATGGCCTCGCTCAAGGGCGTGACCCAGGCCAAGCAGACGCTCCGCGGCGGCACCCCGCTCACCATCGAGAAGCTGATCGCCGAGGGCGTCGTGATCATCGGCAGCGTCGAGACGGTCAAGAAGCGCCTCACCGAGGCGCATCGTCTGACCGGTTTCCAGAATTTCGTCACCATGCTGCAGTTCGCGACGCTCGATCGCGACAAGACGAAGCGGAGCACCGAGCTCTTCGTCGAGAAGGTCCTGCCGCATGTCCGCTCGCTCGACGACGACAACTTTGTCGGTCTTGCGGCGGCGGCGGAATAGGCGGCACCGGCGGTTCGGGCGCTCGTGACGGTGCGCACCAGCGGTCTCGCGATCGCCGCGCGCGCCGCTGCCGTGGCCGCGGCGCTTGCCGGAGCGTTCGCCTCGCCGTTCGTCCCGCCTGCCTTAGCCCAGTCACCCGCGCTCGTCGACGCCTACCGCGAGTACCAGGCGCTGTTCGATCGCGGTGCTTTTGCGCCGGCGGAATCCTTCGCGCGCCGCGCCCTCGACCTCGGCGAGCGCGAATTCGGCCCCGACGATCCGACGACCGCCATCCTGGTCAGCAATCTCGCCACGCTTCTCTATCGGCTGGGCCGTCACGCCGACGCCGAGCCGCTGTTCCGCCGCGCCCTCGGGGTGACCGAGCGACGGCTCGGTCCCGCGCATCCGAACGTCGCCTCCTCGCTCAACAACCTCGCGGCGCTCTACGAGGTGCAGGGACGGACGATCGAGGCCGAGGCGCTCAATCGGCACGCGCTCGCGATCCGCGAGAAGGCCCTCGGCCCGCGGCATCCCGATCTCGCGATCTCGCTCAACAATCTGGCCGGCTTGCTCCGTGGCGTCGGACGCTATGGCGAGGCCGAGCCGCTTTATCTCCGTTCGCTCGAGATCATGGAGAGCGCGCTCGGCGCGACGCACCCCTTCATCGCGACGACGCTCACCAATCTCGGCGCGCTCTACGCCGCGACGGGCCGGGCCGAGGCGGCAATACCCCTGCTCCAGCGCGCCTATGACCTGCGGAGCGCCACGGCCGGTCCACAGCACCCCGAGACGGTCGCTATCCGCGACCGGCTCGCGGCGGCGAGCGCAGGCGCCGGGACATCGACATCGACCGCCTCTCGTCCTGCCGGCGCCGCGCCCACGCCGGCCCCGGCCGCGATAGCCACGCCGGCCCCGATACCCACGCCGGCCCCGACACAGGCAGCGGTCGCGGAGGCGCCAACGGGCGCACCGCTGTTGAGCGCACCGAGCGCGCCGATTCCGCCGCCTACGCCATCGGAGCCGGCGCCCCGGAGCGTCGCCGCCGCGACCGCGCCGCCCAACACACCGCCTAGCGCACCGCCGAGCCCACCCCCGAGCCTGGCGACGGTCGCGCCCCCGGTTGGCCCGCCGATTGCGCCCCCGATTGCGCCCCC
>Ga0194132_10003936_pt1 | contig 25820 bp, 19 predicted proteins | sample TA2KigOf80mmetaG_FD_148612 | JGI IMG/M metagenome (GOLD analysis project Ga0194132, IMG submission 148612) | Freshwater microbial communities from Lake Tanganyika, Tanzania - TA2015054 Kigoma Offshore 80m | ecosystem: Environmental > Aquatic > Freshwater > Lake | place: Tanzania: Lake... | reverse complement strand
AAGAGCTTCCGCAAACTGAACGCACCACAGCTTGTCGGAAAAGTAGCGCGCGGGACGAAGTATGACAATGGCAAAGAGATGAGGGTCGCCGCCTAGTATCTTTTTACACACCTATTGACAACGGCTCAAGCTTGCTCTGCAAGCGTTGGTGCGGTTAGCGATAGGGTTTTAGGTCTGCTTGGGTTTTGGCCTTTAACGCTAAACTATTTGCGTTCCCGGTTTGCGACTGTGTCGCAATGCCGCAAGCAGCTATCTTGCCATCCTGAGCGTAAGCGAAGGATCTGCTTTTTCGCAGGGTACGCGCAGCAGATTCTTCGCCTTCGGTTCAGAATGACAATTGCGACATAGTCAAATGTAGGATGGGTTGAGCGAAGCGATACCGATCACCTCCTAAACCAACGCCACCAAATCGATCTCGACCATAGCGTCGCGGGGCAACTGGGCCGCCGCCACGGTTGAGCGGGCCGGCTTCGCACCACCGAGATACTCGGCGTAGACTTCGTTCATCGCCGCGAAGTCGGACATGTTTTTGAGAAACACCGTCGCTTTCACGGTCTTTTCAAGAGACGAGCCGGCGGCTTCCAGCACCACTTTGAGATTCTCCAACACTTGACGGGTTTGTTCTTTGATGCCGCCGGCAACGAAATTAGCGGTAGCCGGATCGATGGCGGTCTGCCCCGACGTGTAGATGAAACCGTTGGCTTTGATCGCGTGTTGATACGGGCCGATGGCTTTGGGGGCTTTGTCGGTATTAATGCCTTCTCGATTCATTGTTTCCTCATCTCAGTTGATCCCCGTGCATCCTACGCAGTGTGCGGAAGCGATGCAAATGAGAATCAAAAGTGCTTGCCACCGATACCGTGGCTATGATTGATTAGCTTTAGGGACATGAAACTCATTACCGCGCACAAAATACTCATCGCCACGGCAGCCGTATTTTTCGTCTTCTTTGCCTTCTGGGAGCTGCGGCAATATTCCGGCAATGGCGACACCTGGGCGGTTGTCCGCGCAGTGCTTTACTTCCTCGCCGGCATCGGCTTCGGCATCTATTTCAAAAACATTCAACGACTGTACAGTCAGCGCCGTTGATGACGATGTTAAGGGCCGTTCTGGGTGGAGTGTTACTCACCGTTGGGCTGCTGACTGCCGCCTTTGCGGACGCAGCGCAGAGCGGTGATGCATTGTCGGCTTTGGAAGGGCTGGCGCCGACGGAGCGGCTAGCACGGTTGGGTGCCGGAGCGCGCGCCGAGGGCGAAGCGGCTATCTATCTTAACCTCGATCCGATCGTTGCCAACGCGCTCAGCGCGGGATTCACCAAACAATATCCCGGTATCAAGGTCCAAATCGGCAGGTTCTCCGGCGCGTCGATCATCGCCCGGGTCGAAACCGAAGCGCGCGCCGGCAAGCTCAGCGCCGATGTCATCATGAGCGGCGAGTTGGGCATCTTAGTTTTGATCGACCGAGGCGTCATGGCGCGCTACCGCTCGCCGTCCTTGGCAGCGTATCCCGAAAACTTTCGCGATAAGGACGGGTTTTGGAACGTCAATTTTCTCAACATCCTCGTGCCGGTGTACAACTCGCGGCTGGTGTCGAAGGACGAGGTGCCGCAGCGGCTGGAAGATCTGCTGCGGCCGCGCTGGAAAAGCAAGATGGCGATGGACAGCCAGTCTTACTACTGGTTCGGCGCGCTGCTGCAGCATCTCGGCGAAGACGCCACGGTCAAGCTCATGCGCGGGCTCAATGATCAGAACCTGCACCACGTGCGCGGCCGGCGTTTGCTGACGCAGTTGATCGCCGCCGGCGAATACGATCTTGCCATCGAGACCAATCTCAACACGGTGATCAGCCTGATGCAGCACGGGGCGCCGGTGGGTTTTGCGCCGGTGCGGCCGTTGTTTCTGCGGCCGAGCTTTCTTTTTCTGACGCGCGCTGCGCCGCATCCGCACGCCGGTGCGCTGTTGATCGATTACCTGTTATCGGAAGAGGGGCAGAAAATTCTCGCAGCCCACGACCGTACGCCGGCGCACCCGAGAGTGAGCTCGCGCGAGACGCAAGTGCTCAAAGGTTTGGAGATCAAAATGCCTGATCCGTTGGATATTGGCCGGCGCTACGCGGCGCTAGGGAAAAAATACACAGAGCTGTTTCCGGGGGCGAAGTGAGCAAACGAGTCGCATGGATAATAGCCTGGTTGCTGATCATTCCAACATTGGTGTGGGCCCAAACTGGGAAAAGTCTCATCCCATCCTACCAAGCTATTTCTACTCCCGACTTCGGCTACCTGCCGACCTACGTGGCGCGGGCGAAAAACTTTTTCACCGAAGCGGGTCTGGACGTCAAAGTGATCGTCATGAACTCGCGCGTCTCGGTGCCGGCGCTGATCGCCAACGAAGTTCACTTCGGCGTCGCTGGGCCGTCGATCACCGCGGCATTGCGCGGCGCGCCGTTGAAGGCGATTTATTTTATTTACAACACTTCGACGTTTCAGTTCACTGCGCGGCCGGAGATTCGGACGGCGGAAGATTTGAAAGGCAAGACCATCGCGATCTCCAGCCCCGGCGCGACCAACGACTTCGCCACCCGGCTGATGCTGACCAAAATGGGTCTCGATCCGGTGCGCGACGTGAAGTTTATTGCGATTGGCGAATCCAAAGCGCGGGTGATCGCCATGGATCAGGGGCAGGTGGCCGCGGCAGCGAACAATCCCGACGTGGCTGCTGAATTGGTGCGCAGGGGTTACCGCATTCTTATGCACTCGGGCGAAGTGTTTCCGGTGCCGTTCTCCGGCACGGCAGTGAATGAAAAACTGATCAAAGAAAATCCTGACATGATCAAGCGCTGGCTGCGCGCGCATTTGCGCGCCATGCAGTTGATCCGACAGCGCCCCGACGAGGCGGCGCAGATCGCAGCGAAGGATTTGAAAATCAGCCTCGACATCGCCAAGGAAGCGACCGCGCAGGTTCTGCAATTTATGTATGCCAACGACCCGGGCGGCTTTACGGAAAAAGGCATGAGAATTTTTTTGCAGCAGACCGCGCCGCGTTTGGGCGTCGACCCGGAAAAAGTCGCAATCAACCAGATTGCCGACGTGAGCTTTTTGCGCGAGGTGCAGCGCGAGTTGGGGATCAAGTGCCGGGATGGGTTTGGATGCTGAAGAGAAGTATGAAAGCGGAACCGCGGAAAGCGGAAATTCCGGAGCGATGGTATTTCCTTTTTCGGTTTTCCGCTTTCATAATTCATACTTCCTACTTCGTGTCACATTAAGATTAGGAAAGTAGGTTACCCGAGGCCAAATGCAGTACATCGTGGGCGTGGATATCGGCGGGACGTTTACCGACTGCGTGGTCATCGACGAAAATGGCAGCGTTACTATTGGCAAGTCGCTGTCGACGCCAGCGTATTTTTCTCAGGGGGCGTTGAACGCCACGGCGGATGCAGCGCGTAACCTTGGATTGAGCAGCGCGGAGGCGCTGCTGCAGTCGACCCAGTTGTTTTTGCATGCCTGCACCATCGGCGACAACACGCTGATCACGCGCGCTGGGGCGAAAACCGGTTTGATCATGACCCGCGGCTTTGGCGATACCTTGCACATGATGCGCGGTAAGGTCGCCGAGGGTTTGACCGAAAACGAAATAGCGCACCGCTCGGCGATGGATAAGCCGGTGCCCTTTGTGCCGCGCAAGCTGGTCGAAGAGGTGACCGAAAGAATCGACTACAAAGGGGCGGAGTTGATTCGCCTCGACGTGCCAGCGGCCGAGCAGGCGCTCGATCGCTTGGTGTCAAAAGGCGTCGAGTCGGTGGCGGTCTGTTTTCTCTGGTCGATCATGAACGACGCCCATGAAAAACAGCTTGCCGACATTCTCAAAAAGAAATATCCGCAGTTGTTCTTTACCTTGTCGAGCGAGGTCGCGCCCTATACGGGCGAGTACGAGCGCTCGGCGACCACTGTGTTCAACGCCTACATCGGGCCGAAGATTTCCTCCTATTTGCAAAATTTGCAAGAAATTCTGCGCAGCAAAGGGCTCCGGCGCGAGCCGTTGATCATGCAGGCCTACGGCGGCGTGTTGGGAATCGCCGCGACTTGCAAAAACGCCGTGGGCATCATCGAGTCCGGCCCAGCGGCCGGCATCGTCGGCACGCGCTTTCTCGGCGAGCATATCGGCGAGAAAAATATCCTTGCCACCGACATGGGCGGGACTACGTTTAAAGTCAGCGTGGTGCGCGACGGTGTCATCGAACGCGACTACAAGCCGGTGATTTTGCGCTACAGCATTCTCTCGACGAAAATCTGGGTGGAATCCATCGGCGCCGGCGGCGGCAGCATCGCCTGGATCGAGCCCGACACCGGATTGTTGAAAGTCGGACCGCAGGGCGCCGGCGCATCGCCGGGGCCGGTTTGCTACGACGTCGGCGGCACGGAGCCGACGGTGTCGGATGCTGATTTGGTTCTCGGTTATCTCAACTCTGATTATTTTCTCGGCGGGCGCATGCGGCTCGCCAAGACGAAGACGTTGGACGCGATCCGCGAGAAAATCGCCAAGCCGCTCAAGATGACCGAAGTGGAGGCCGCCGCCGGTATTTATCGCATCGCCAACGCGCACATGAGCGACTTGATTCGCAAGGCGACGGTGGAAAAGGGGCATGATCCGAGAAATTTCGTTCTTTTCGCCTTCGGTGGTGCGGCACCGGTGCATGCGAGCCGCTATGCCGCGGAACTTGGGATTCGCCAAGTTGTTATTCCACTCACCGCGTCTGTTCACGGCGCGACGGGTTTGATCAGCTCGGACGTCGCCTACGAATATGGCAAGTCCGATCACGTAGTCGTCCCTGTCGATTTGCAGCGGGTTAATGAAAACTTTGCCGGGCTACTACAAAAAGCCTACGTCGATCTGCGCGCTGCCGGATTTACCGAGCGTGACGTGCGCGTGCAGCGCAGTGTCGACATGCGCTATCGCTATCAGGTGCACGAATTGAATATCCCGTTCGCCGAAGGGACGGTGCCGATCACAGAGTCCGACATGGAAGCGCTCTATGATTTGTTCGATGAGTCTTACGAGAAGGCCTTCGGCCAGGGCTCAGGTTACAAAGAAGCGGGCAAAGAGATTTTGACGTTTCGTTTGACGGCGACTGGGGTCTTGAAAAAGCCTGACATTAAGGCAGAGAACATAGAAAAGTCCGACGGCGCCGCAGCGCTGAAAAATCAGCGGCCGGTTTACTTTGAAGAGTCACGCGATTTTGTGCAGACACGGGTGTACGATTTTACCAAGATGCAACCGGGCACCGCGTTCGCCGGTCCGGCGATCATCGAAACGCCGGTGACGACGATTGTCGTCAACCCGCGCGATCGAGCGGAGATGGATGCGTATCGCAACGTGAGAATTCACTTAGGAGAGAATTGAAAAGAACTCGGAGCCATTCGACAAAGATGACGGAATGTTGTGGTGTGTTCCTGCCACGTTTCGAGCGGCCCTCACCCCGACCTCTCTCCCAGGAGACTGTGTCGCAATCGGTGGATTTTCGGTCATAAAACAACACGGCTTTCTCGGGGGAGAGAAATTGCGGTTATAAAAGCGGTGAACTGCTGATATTTTAACCCAACTTGTCTCTGAACACAGCTCTGCGGGCGGTATTTACGCCGGCACCGGCATGGCGAACTCAGCAAAAGCAGATCCTTCGCCCTCGCTCAGGATGACGATGACAGCCCTAGTTACGTAGGATGGGTTGAGCGTTAGCGATACCCATCGAATCTTGGCTCAATCGCGAATATCCTGCAAAAACCACTCCGTCGGTATCTCACGGCCAACGCCGGCGCGCGTGGCCAGCTCGTAGACTTTGCCGCCCACCGCGTGGAATTGCGCGCCTTGCAGATTGCCCCTTTCGGAATAAGTAATCTGTTCCGCCGAGGTGCGACCCTTTGCTTTGCCGGAGACGAGGTCCGCGAGCGTGACGCGTTTGTTGGGCAACGAGTTGCCATGCTTGCGCCGATCGCGGCGGCCGTCGCCAAATTTGGCTTGTTGCGGCCGCGCCTCGTAGCCGAGATTCTCAGCATCGGTCGCAAGCTCGGGGTGACCAGTGGGCGCCGGCGTGTCGCCGAAGCGCAGATAGACGTCGACCTTCTGCAAACTCTTGTCGTCGGGTTTACCGCTGCCGCCGACGACCACAATGTGGGCGCCTTTTTCGAGATAGGATCCGTCGGTGACTTCCACTGCGGAATCGGTGAGAGCGGCCAAAATATGCGCGCCTTTGTAGACCTCTTCGGGTCGGCTGCACACTTTCACTTCAATGTTGTATTTCGCCGCCATCTCGCGGCCGAAGCGCTCGCGGTTCTCCTTGGTCGGGCTGAAGACTTGGAGCTTCTCGAGCTTGCGCACGTGCATGAACGCCTCCATGTGCGTGCGCGCCATGCCGCCGGAGCCGATGATGCCGACCACTTCAGCCTCGGGATTAGAAAGATACTTTACGCCGATGCCGCCGTCAGCCCCGACCCGCATGTGCTGCAGGTGGCCGTCGTTGATAAATGCCAGCGGCTCGCCATTCTCTACTGAAGTCAGCAGGATCAAGCCGCAATAAAGGCCAGGCTTCATGCAATATTTTTCCTGCGTGACGACACCGTTGTACTTGCTCTCATAGATGACGTCGGACTTCATGCGAATGGCGAAATAGCCAGCCGTCGATCCGCCTTCCATCGTCCCCCACTGGTAATTCTTGCTGGGATCGCTGGTCGGTATGCGGATATCGATGCGCGGCCGGCACACCGCCTCCCCGGCCGCAAGCTGGAGATAGCCTTGTTCTAGCGCTGCGATGGTGTCTTCCATGGTCAGCAGCTTTTCGACCTCGTTGTTATTGATGATGAGCGTCATAGGGGTAATTGCGACTCCTCTTAGATCAGCCATTGCACATTTGCTGGGGGATTGCACGCAACCTCTCCAATTTGACTTCTGAAGCTGCGCAGAGCGACGCGTGGTATGCGCAGGTGCGCCGTTGACTTGGCTTTCGCGCGGGCAGCAATGCGAGGGGCAGCAATCCTGCGTTTGGTCGAGGCAGGATCGTGCAAACGTGTAGCGGCTACGCCTCGGGCGATGCCGGGAAGATGAGCGACTTGATGACTACCGGCACGGCGCCGGATGATGGAATCAGCGCGCCGACGTCGATGTAATCGAAATCGTTGAGCGAGATGCCGTCGGTGGAGATGATCGGCTTGTCGAACTTGAGCTCTTCTTGAAAGTGCAGACCGATGATGCCGCCGATGTCGCCGTCGTTGACGAGAACCAACGGATGGCCTTTGGCGAGGATTTCTTGCATTGCCTCGGCGACGCCGCTGCAGAAGGCTTGCAGGCGGAAGAAGGTTGCCGAGCCGTCCCAGTGAAATGCGACCGCGACGGGTTGGCGGCCGTGCAGGAGATCGAGTCTTTGCAGCGCCGCGCGCAGCGCGTCGCGCACCGCTTCTTTGGTGAATTCGTCTTGATCTAACGGGAACTGCGGCGCGACTACGGCGACATTGCGCACGGGCACGGCGTCGTCGGGGGAAATGAAAATCGTGTTGCCGCTGACTTGCACGGTGTACTGCGATGCGCCGATGACGGTAGCACGGATGCGCGCGTTGGGCTCCATGAGCAGCAGGCCCAAGCTGCCGCTGCGTTTGTGGACTTCTTCGGCGATGAGAGGACCCAAGTCGCCGAAGTTTGTCTTGGCACGATTGTAAATGAACTCGGACACGCCGCCGGAGAACATGACACAGTCGATCTCGCCTTTGTAGGTCAGCGGCGGCAAGCGTAGCAGTCCTTTGATATCGTCGGTGACGGCGTCGGGGTTGAGCAGGGCGAAGAGCTTGTCCATCATGCCCGACACCATCTTTTTCAAATTTTCTTGAGCGGGTTTTTGCCCCAACGCAACTTCAAAGCCGGCCCACTTGGCGTGCTTTCTGCCGGCTTCTTCGATGCGCACGATGACGCCGTCGTTGTCGAAGGCCAGCAGCCGCGCGCCGATATCGATAGCCGAGACTTCTTGCACTTTGCCGTTGTTGCAGACGGCGAACTTGCTGGTGCCGCCGCCGATGTCGATGTTCAACACCACGCCGCCCATCTTTGCCGAATGCGCAACCGCGCCTGAACCGTGCGCCGCCATGGTCGCTTCGAGGCCATCGCCGGCGCTGACGGCGACGAACTTGCCGGCTTCCCGGGCAAACAATTCTCCGATACCACGGGCGTTGCGCCGACGGACGGCGACGCCGGTGAGAATCAATGCGCCGGTGTCGACTTCTTCGCGGCGGATTTTCGCTTTTGTGTATTGACCGTTGATGAACTTTTCCAATGCCTCGGTGTCGATGCGCGTGTCGTCGACGTAGGGAGTCAAGAGGATTTCCGATTCGTTGATCACCTCGCGTTTAGACACACGGTAACGCGAGCCCTCGAGGGTCAATTCCAAGCGCGAGAAAACCAGATGCGATGTTGATGAGCCAATGTCGACGCCGACACTGGTGAGAACCAGGTTCTCTTCATCCTGCATGTGGCGGTTGGCGTTGGAAAACGAACCTCGGGGTGCGGTGGCCATAATGTTCCTAATGTTCGATTGAAAAGAGAGCGAAGTGAATGTTTCGGGTTTCGGGTTCGGAGTTAAACCCGAAACCCAAAACCCGCCTAGCTAGTAGGAATTCTTATAGAGATCCGGTTCCATGCGCGACTGGGCGCCAACTTTGGCGAGAGTTTCTTCGAACTCTTTGCGCAGGAACGGATCTTCTTCGTTATAGGGGATCGCCGTGCCGCCGTCTTTCATGTCGATGGCGCCGTAGTCAATCGCTCTTTCGCCGGGGCGACCGCGCTCACGGCCTGGGGCGTTGGGACCGAACCACGCGGTCAGGCGCAGTGGCTCTTTGCTGGCGCCGAAGTGGGCGTGGAACCAGTTGCCGCTCATCGGCGCGGCGCTAACCATACCCACCGGCTCGTAGTCTTGGCGGCGGATTTCTTCGATGGTGCCCTTCTCCCAAGGATGGGTGCCGAGCTTAGACGGCCAGGTGTAGGTGTAGCCCTTGCCGCTCAAGCAGATCAGCACCGCGGCGGAACCGTGGGCGTGAGCTTTCGAGTAGCGGCCGGTCTCGTGTTGGCCGATCCAAAAATAAAATTGCTGCCCAGCCATGTGCGGCTCGATGCGGCGATAGCCAGGCGAGCGGCGATTATCCATCGGCAGCTCGCAGCCCATCACGTCTGGGATGATGTTGGTCTTGCGCATGGCAAGGCCGCGCACCGGATCGGGCGTCACTTCTTCTTTGTATTTGTAGTAATCGTCCGTCGGATCGAACCGGTCTTTGAATTGATAGGGGCAATTGAAGATAAAATCTTCGTTGCCGAAGTTGTTCATGATATTCGGCGCTGTCGTGCCGGCGAGCAGAAGCGCCGGGCTCGAGGTCGCGTTGACGATGCGGTGCGTGGCGTTCATCGGGATCGCGAAGATCGAGCCTTTCTGCCACTCGAAGGTGAGCTTCTTCGGATTGCCGTCCACCCACACTTCGGTGGTGCCGCGGCCGTCGACAACCAGATATTGCTCTTCATAGAGATGCTTTTCGGGATTCAGTGCCCCTGCGCCGGGAACTTCAACGACATAACAGCCCCACAGTCCTTCGGTGCCGAGCAGCTGAATAAACGTGCCGTTGCCGCCCAGGCGCTTCCACGGTTTGCGTGGCAGATCCTGCACGCGGCGCACGCCGATATCGCGATAGATCGGAATCCCCTGCGATTCCATGAAGTCGTCATAGGGAGTGTTGGGGCGGAGAAATTTGCCGAAACCAGCACGAGTTTTCTTATCGGTTGGTTCCTTAAAAGTCGATTCTACGGGATGGTCCATAATGCCTCCTAAAAAAGTCTTGATTAAACTTGTCGGTGCGAAGCAAAAACCTCGCACCCATCTCGATAATTTTTTAACTTATAGTCTGGGGAAATCGGAGTCAAACGTGATTCACTGAAGAAAATCTACGGTAACGCTCGCATGCCAACGGCCACAGCTAGTGTTCGTTGGCGAGCGTCGAAAGAGATCAGATCGCTTTCGTGTAATGTCTTTGCCACGGCGACGTGGAGTATATCTAGACTGCGTGTTCCGATAACTGAGGAGTGTTGCAATGCGGAAGGCGACAGTCCAATTAACCGCCGTTCTTACCAATCTTCCGCTACGCAGGTCTCTTTCGAGGTTAGCTAATGTTGCACTCGCATCGGCTACTGAGAAAAGTCCCCGGAAGACCCCAAGTCTGAAGGCGTTCCGCACTTCCAAGGCATGTAACGAAGTGAATGCAAGGGGTGCGTTGGTGCGCGAAAGCCAGGCTCTCGCTTGGGCAGTGTTCGCGTCGACAATGTAGCAAGAAACGAGAAAGCTGCTATCTGCGTAATGATTCATCTCGCTCAGAACGCGGCTTTGTCGCGCTCCAAGAGGACGAGATTCGGAAGCACGCGGTTGCCAAAGATGCGCTTGGCCCGCTTTTCCACGTCAGGCCATTTTACATGGCGATCCGGCTTTGCCGGTTTTCCGCCACCGTTGTCAACTAACGTCAAAACAGCCGCGACAAACTTTTCTCGCTCCCGCGGGGGCAATGTTTTGAACTTTCGCAGAAGCTCATTCGCACTCATAAGGCAAATGATAACGATAACCCATGAAAACAACAAGTGGGATCACTTGCTAACCTAGAGACTTCGCAAACGTCATCTTCCGATAAACCGCGCGCACCGAATCTACATCCCGCTTACAGTACTCGATAATCTCAGGCAGCTTTCCTGCCCGGTAATATGGGTAAACTTTCGAGCCGTCTAGGCTTTCTTTGGGGGAGGGGATGCCGAGGGCTTTGGCTAAGTTGTCGAGGCTCGCGTGCTCGCGGCCCCACTTGCTCCACTCCTGCATGGTGTCGTAAATCGGGTTGTTGCGGAAACGGGTAAAGGGGATTTCCCGCGACGGTTTGATCTGGTGGATGATAGAACGCTGATAGATAAAGCGCAGATCGAAGTCGAGAATATTGTGGCCGACAAACAGGTGACAATCGTTAATTACCTTCCAGAAATTTTTGATGATGTCGGTCTCTTCGCCCTGCAGCACTTGCACCGGCGCATCGCCGGGCGGATCGATGGCGTAGCACAGGCAGATGATTTTCGCCGTCATCGCCGACAGGCTGAGCTTTTTGATTAGCTCGGCTTCGTCAAGGCGGATTTGCTCTTCCAATAGGCCGTTTTCTTGCAGCGATTTGTCGGTGGGCACGGTTTCGATGTCAAAGAAAAATATTCTCATTAAGCTTCCTAGAAGAGCGCCAACTGGGTATTGGGTTTGGCTGCTATTTCGACAGCGGCACCGGCGCGCAGAAAGATTACCTTAAATGCCGCCACCGGCCGCCGCAGGCTCTGCCGCACGGCGGCGGTGTAAATCTCTTGCTGCTGCCGAAAGCGTTCCGCGCCCTGCTGCAATTCGTTTTTAGCAATCCTATCTGTCTTATAGTCCGCTATGTAAAGCAAGTTGTCGCGCTCGTAGATCAAATCAATCACACCTTCCATGATCTGGCCTTCCCACGGCATGACCAGCGGCACTTCGCGGCCGAGAATCTTGGCGCCGGCGATCTCACTGTAAATGTCTGATCCAAAGAAGTGGCGAAAGATTTCTTCTAGCTCCGCGATGATCTCGCGTTGCTGAGGAAGAAACTCTTCTGGCAACTTGTGATCGACATAGTCTTTTAGTCTTGGCTCGAACCGTTTGGCATCGCCAGCAAAGTCCCAATGCTGCAAAAAACCATGAGTCAGATTGCCAATCGCAAGAGCAATGTCTTCCGACACGCTTCGATGCGGACGTTCCGCAGTTGCTTCGCCAAGGGTGGCTTCCTGCTGCTTCAATAACGTGGGCGTGAGAAACGGCGTGAGCTGTTGAGTTTTTTTGTAGCTATTTGCGCGCCGGGCCCAGGCGCTCACGTACGCTTGCCAGTTTGGTTTTTCCTGGGTGGAATCAGGGTTGTGCGGCTCGCCGGAGGGTGCGGTAAGTGTTTCCGTCGTGACGTGAATGTAGACCTTTCCCCGCCCAAGGGAGATGCTCGTGGACTCTTCGCAGTCACCAATAGCGCTGTCGACGGTGCCATCCAGCAGGTCGAGAAATCCGCCGCTGTGGCGATTGGCCGGAGCGCAGGAGACGACCAGATGTTCCCGCACCCGCGTCATGGCGACGTAGAAAAGGCGCTTCTGTTCTTCGCGATCGCGCCGCCTGGTTTTCTCGCTGACGTACAGCGCCGCCAAATCGAGCGGCTGGTTTACCACCAAACCGGTCAGGCCGCTTGACCATTCAAATAAGGATTCGACGCGCGCCCCGCGCGCACTGTCGGTGCCGCTTTGACAGCCGGCGAGAATGACGATGGGAAACTCCAATCCCTTCGATTTGTGAATGCTCATCACGCGCACGGCATCAAGGGATTCTTCGGCGAGCATGCTTTCGCTTTCGTCCTTGGCTTCGAGCACGCGTTTTTCCAACTGTCGGATCGCCGCTTTGAGCGTGGTCAAACCTTCGTGGCCGAGCTGTTCCGCTTGCTGTTGCAGCTTTTGTAAATTGGCCACGGCTTGCTCGCCGTGGAAATGGCAGGCGGCCAGCAGCTCGACAGGCAGCGTCGCAAACAGATGAGCCATGGCGCTGCCAATCGGCATGGTCGAGACTTCACTGTGTAGGCGCGCGAGAGCCGTGTATAGCCGCACCAAGTTTGTTGGATATTTTGTCGCATCGAGTTTCTTCCAAGCGCGATAGTCGAGCAGCCCCTCACGATGTAGTTCATAAATTTGCTGATCGGTGATGCCGCCCAAAGGCGAGCGCAGGACGCCGACCAAAGCTAACCGATCATGGGGATTCTCCACCGCGCGCAGCAGATTCACCGCGTCGATGATCTCCTTGGCGGAGTAAAACTGCCGTTCGCCTTCGACGACGTAGCGAATGCCGTGGCGCCGCAGCGGCTCGAGATAGTCGTGAATGTCGGTCAGCCGGCGCAGTAGGATGGCAACGTCGCGCGGTTGTGCCAGCACCGGCTCGCCCCGCGTATTCAGGATCGGCGCTTTGCCGAGCACCTCTTCTTTGAGCCAGCGCGCCAAGGTTTGTCCTTCGAGGCGACGGGCGGTTTCGGCGTCGAGCTTTTCGTTATCGCCGGAAAGGATTTTTCGCACCAATACGTTTGGTATTTTCGTCGTTGCCGCGCCGCGTCCGGGCGCCGGTTCGATGCCGATGTAGTCTGGCTGCAAGCCTTCCTGAGCGCAAATGAGCTTTTCGAAAGCGCCGTTGACGACATCGAGAATCTCTCGGTTGCTGCGAAAGTTGGTGGTCAGCCGGCACTCGATGCCGTCCTGCGCCTTGATAATTTTTTCGACGACTTCGAGATAGGCCTCGATGTCGGCGCGACGAAAGGCATAGATCGATTGTTTCGGATCGCCGACTACAAAGACTTTGCCAGGTGCCAATTTCACTTGCCGCCAGTCGCTTGCCAGCGAACCGGGCTGCTCGGCGAGGTAGAGCAAAATTTCGTACTGGATCGGGTCGGTGTCTTGGAACTCATCGATGAGAATCGCGCGAAAGCGCCGTTTTAGCTCGCCGCGCACCCGGCGATCGTCGCGCACCAGGTTGCGCGCGCGCACGAGCAAGGCGTCGAACGACAAGTGCCCCGCGCTGACGAATTGTTCGCGGAACGCCGCCGCGAACGGACCGAGCAGGTTCCACAACAAAGCCGTTAACTCGGCGTCGACTGTGCCGAGTCCATTGACGGCGCGGGCGATCTCACGCAAGGTGGCGCATTCTTCCGGCGACCAGCCGACTAACTTTGGATTTATCGATCTGTCGGCGACCTCCTGGTAGTGCGCCGCGAGCTGTTCCGAGCGCGATCCGCTTTTTCTGAAATCGCGCAAAATCGCGAGCGCCGCGCGGGCGACTTTGTCATTGCTACGGTCGCCGGAGTGATTTTCGACCAGCTCTGCCGCAGCGCTTTCAAGCTGCGCCAGCCAATCGGCAACCGCGGCGGGTATCGTCTTTGTGACCGGGTTGTTAAGCTCGACGGTTTCCGACGCCAACGATTTGGCGAGCTGTTTAATCTGTTCAATCTGGAAGCGAGCCAGCACGCGGCGCCATGCAGGCGCGCGCGGGCTCGTGAGTGCCAGCTCTTGGCCAAGCCAGTTGTCCCACTGCTCGTCGAATAACCCTTCGAACTCCGCGCCGTCGTCTTCGCGAAATTGCGGATCGACGCCGGCTTCGAGAGGGTAGAGCCGCAGAAGCGTCGCGGCGAAACTGTGGATCGTGCCGATGTTGCTGCGGTCGAGATCGCGCAGTGCATTGTGAATACGGCCGTCCATTTCTTCCTTTGAAAGCTGATATAGCTGGATTAGACCCTGCACGGCGCTCTGGTTTTTTTCTTCAGCGCTGTCGGTTGACGTGCGATCGAGGCTGACGGCGAGATAACTCTGCAGCCGCTCGCGCAGCCGCTGCTTCATTTCGTCGGCCGCTTTGTTGGTAAACGTGAGTGAGACGATGTCGGTGATCGCAACTGGATCGGGATTGCGCAGCAGCAGATGGACCAGCCGATCAACCAGCAAAGTCGTCTTGCCGGTGCCGGCACCCGCCGTGACCACGATATTGCGGTCAAACGTGCCAATGGCTAGCGCGCGATCACGGGCGTCGGGAAGCGTGAAATTCTGCTGCTTAGCCACGAGTTCCATGAAAAGCGAATTTCACCACGAAGATAAGAAAAGAAAAAAAAGCTTCTTGCCGAACTGCGTGTCCTTCGTGTGCTTCATGGTGTCCTATCCACTGTCCCTTTCGCTCCTGCGCTCACAGCTGCTTTAAAGTTTTCTTGCGCAGCTCACGGTGGGTTTTTGTGATCGGATCGTTCTCGGCGCGCCACACGCTCGGTGGGTGGTTCTTGCGGCAGACGCGCGCCATGTCGCACAGGCTGCAGGCGTCGCCGCGGTTGATGAAAAAGCGCCCCTGACGCACGCCTTCGGCCAAGTAGGCGATGGTTTCTTTGGTGGCGGCACCTACCTTGTCGCTCAGCTCCTTGCTGCCGTAAGCTTTCGTGGTCAGCGGCCCGCCGTCCCAATTCGGCGCGACGTAATAGAAGTCGGCTTTGATGGCCAAGTTTGCCGGCAGCTCGTGCTCACGCGCCCATTGTTGCGCTAGTTGCAAATAAATCGGCGGCTGTAGACGCACTCCGCGCAGCGCGCCGAGGGCGAGATTGTTGTCTTCGGTTTTTGGGCTGCCGCCGAATTTGAACTTGTAATCGATCACTCGCAGTTCTGGCTGATCGGTGCCGGCTAGCAGATCCACACGATCCATGCGGCCGTGGACGATGAGATTGTTCAACGGTGCGGGCCATTCTTCCGGCAAATGTGCGGCAACCTGGGTTTCCAGGCTGATTGGCTGAAAACCCGATTGCGCCAGCTCCGCAAGGTCTTGAGTGATCACCTGCCGCAAAGTCTGCCGCAAGCTATCCTTGAGGTGTTCCCAAAAGAGTGGGTACCCCACAGGGTTTTGATTTTCATAGTCGGTGAAGGCGCGCTCGGCCGCCGCTTGCAAGCAGACATCGGTGTCAATCCTGCCGGCATTGCCGGTGAAATAGCCGCGTTGGATAAGTTCTTGATAAAAGCCATCGAGGATAGTGTGTCCCAACTGGCCAAACTCCGCTGGGCTCGGGCCGAGCGACTCTTCCGGCCAGTCGAGCGGTTTGAGACGAAGCACGTGCCGCGCGAAAAACTGAAACGGACAGCGCGCATAGGTCTCCAGCGTGGTCGGCGCCGTGCCGCGCAATGAAATTCGCTTCCAGTGCGGCTCGGCGTTAGCGAGCATGCCGTCCCAAGCGAGCAAGCTCGCGCCACTGTGGTCGAGTTTGGCGATGGCGTCTCGTCCACTTCGATAGATTTCCGCCAATGGCGTCGTCGCCTCGATCAGCGCCGTCGGATCTTCGCCTTGCAGCGTCATGCGCACGCCGAGCTCGTTGGGCAGCAGAAACTCCCGGCGGTCAAACGGCGCTAAGGCGATCTTCTCTACATGGCTGCGCGGCAGTTCGACGACCGAGACGGTTCTCGCGCCAGTGCCCAGAGCGCGCTGCAGTTCACCGAGATACCATGAGGGCGACAAAACACGGCCGCTCTCGTCGGCGCGCTGGTAGGAGCAGTAAAGCCGCTCGCGGGCGGCGCCGACAAGCAGGGTGAACAAGAGTTTCTCCTCGTCGAAGGCCGTCAGTTTGGCGTTGACCTTGTAGCCTAAGTCGCGCTCGATGACGTCGCGATCGCTGTCGCGCAGAAACGCATCTTCGCGGATGGTGCGCGGAAAAACGCTTTCGTTCATGCCGAGAATAAACAGCGCTCGAAAAGCGAGACCGCGCGCCGCCGTGGCACTCAGCACCATGACGCCGTCGCGGTTGCGCCGGTCTTCGGTGATGGTGGACCGTTCGATCCAGTGTGAAAAAGTGTGGCTGAAGTCAGCCAGGGAAACCCGATCGTCGATGGCGTCGAGCGCGCCGAGCTGCTGAAGAATCTCCAAGATCTTCGCTCGCGGCGAACCGTCGCCCGTTGGCGCCGTCCGATCGTCCGTGATGCCGAGATATTTTCCCAGCAAAGTTTGCCAGGCCGCTGCCATCACTCGCCAGGAGCCTTGAGAGGGCAGGAGGCTCAAATCCGCCACCAGCGCGTCGACGAGATCAGCCAGCGCCGTCAACTGCGCCGCGGGAATTTGCCAATGGCGCGGCTCGTCATCTTCGGATGGCTGCGACAGGCGCAACCCGCCTCGGCTATAGCGGCGTAGCCGGCGCCAGTCGGCGATCCCTTTGCAAATCGCCAGCTCGCGGGTTGCCAAGTCCCAAAGGTCGGGTCGCGGTTTGATCGTGCGTCGCAAGATCGTTTGAAACTGCACATGGGGGGACGAGAGAAAGTCGATGACCTGACTGCGCAAAAATTCTTTGGCGGGCAGACCGAGCAGCAGATTGACGGTTTTCGCCAACGGATCTTCGACGAGGGGCCGCTCAAAGCGGCCGGCGACGGGAATACAGTGCTGCTGAAAGACATTTGCCAACGTTGCGCCATAGGGTTCGAGGCCGCGGGCGACGACGCCGATCTCGTGGAAGGGGGTTTCCCCTTGCTCGTTCAACTTGAGAATTTCTTTGGCGGCGAATGTGATCTCATCGTGCAAACCAAAGGCGCTGGTGATCATGCACTGCCAGTGCTTTGGCAAGTCGGTATAGCTGCGGTCAGCGGCCTCGTCGAACAAGCTCGCCAGCAGAGGCCTGGGCTCGTGCGTCTGTGGCGATTCGTCGCTGCGGCCTTGCACGTAGCGCTCGTAAAACTGTGCGGCGAAACTCCAAGCCGCATGGCTGGGCTGCACATTGAGCAGTGGAAAAAGCAACGTGGTGGGGAAGTGACGCGCCACGGTATGGAACAAATCGAGCTGGATCTGGGTCAAGTCATAGAAGCCGTAATAATAGACCTGGATAAAATCTGCGAGAAAACTTGACGTGGCCACCTGCTCGGTGGCGCGCCGGTCGAGATCGGCTTGAGCGGTGAGGTGTTTCGCCTGGCGAAAATCTTGGAAGGTTTGAAAGAGATTAAGCAGCTCGGCAAGCCTGTGGCCGGCACGCTCGCGGAAATGGCCCTCGCGCAGGGCATCGAGCGCAACCGCGGGGTCGACCATGCCGTCGCGCAAATCGCGCAGCGTCTGCCAAAGCGCGGCGCAGCCGCCGGCGCGGTTCTCAATACCGGCGTAGGGCTCGGCGCCGGGTTGACGGGTGCGGATGATCCGCCGCAGGGCTTCTTCAAGAAACAGATCGTCGCGCGGCTCTGCGTCTGGCGCGCCGCCTTCATCGTTCAAGCGCCGCGACAGTTGGAAAAAAGTGAGAATGGCGACGTTGAGCAACGCCAATCGCTGCTCACGGCTGAAAAGTATTTTTAAGCGCCGGCGGATCAGGTCCGAAGGGACAAGTATCAAAAGGGGGGCTAGCGGGTCGCCACTTTTGCGCAGTAGCATTTCATCGACCAGGGCTTCCTCCAGGTCCGGATGAAATGGTCCAATGATGGTTTTCATGCTCGACAAAAGAATCGGCGGCGTGTACTAACTGAAACAATATGTAGTATGGTGGGCGATGGCGCAAGTGCTGGCGCTGCGCCAGCGCTTGCGCATGACAAATTTCAGATTTCAAATCTCAGACAAAGCTTGCGGAGAAAGAAGAAGGACGATGCTGTTCACGCGGCTCCGTTACGCAACTGTAAACATCGTCGTTGCCTGGCTTCTTGTTACGCAGGTTGCTGTAACCGCAGCGCTGGCAGGCAAATCCGGCCTTGTGGTTGCCGACAGCGAGCACGCCAGCAAAGCCGGCATGGAAATTCTCAACCGCGGTGGCAACGCGGTTGACGCAGCGATTGCCACCGCGCTGGCGCTTTCCGTGGTGGATCAGGCGGCTTCCGGTCTGGGGGGCGGCGGTTTCATGATCGTTTACCAGGCCAAGGAGAAAAAATCTTTCGCTCTGGATTTTCGCGAAACCGCGCCCGCGGCGGCGCGGCGCGAGCAGTATGTGCGCGACGGCAAGCCGATGGCGTCACTCAGTTTGGTCGGCGCTCTCGCCGTCGGTGTGCCCGGTGAAGCGGCCGGCTTGGCCGAAGCCCACAAGCGTTTTGGCACATTGCCGATGGCGGTTCTCGCCGCGCCGGCGATTCGACTGGCCGGCGAGGGCTTTGCCATCGACGCCTCACTGCGCATTCCCATCGATAGACTGCAGAACACGCTGCGCAAGTTTCCCGATACGGCGCGTATCTTTTTGCCCAACGATAAAGTGCCGGCGGACGGCAGCATCATTCGTCAGGCCGATCTCGCGGTGAGCTTGAAAACCTTCGTCAGCCAAGGGCCGCAAGCATTTTACTCGGGCTCGGTGGGTCAGGCGATTGTCGAGTCCGTGCAAAAGGCCGGCGGGGTGATGACCCTCGACGATTTGAAAAATTATAAGGCGGTTTGGCGCGAGCCCGTCGTCGGCAGCTATCGAAATCATACCGTCATCGGCATGCCGCCGCCGAGCTCGGGCGGCGTGGCGATTTTGCAGATGCTCAATGTTCTCGAAAGCTACAAACTCGACGAGTTCCAGCACAACTCGCCATTTTATTTGCACCTGCTCGCCGAGGTGATGAAGCACGCCTTCGCCGACCGCGCGGCCTTTCTCGGCGACCCGGATTTTATCCATGTGCCGGTGCGGAAACTAACCAGCAAGGATTACGCAGCTTGGATTCGCGGCCGCATCGTGCCGGACAAGACGCGCCCGCCGCAGTTTTACGGCTACTACAACTACAATGCGGAAAAGGGCGGCACAAGCCATTTCAGCGTCATCGACAAGTTTGGCAATGCGGTCTCATGCACCCAGTCGGTGAACACCCGCTTCGGCTCAAAAATGATCGCAGCGCGCACCGGCATTGTGCTGAACAACGAGATCGATGATTTCGCCATCCACCAGGAATGGGGCAATAGCTACGGGTTGGTGGGGAATGAAGCCAATGCGCTGGCGCCCAACAAGCGGCCGCTGAGCAGCATGTCACCGACAATCATATTGAACGGCGACAGGGTAAAGCTAGTGACCGGCGCCGCCGGCGGGCCGCGCATTATCACCGCGACGTTGCAGTCGATTCTCAACATCCTCGACTTCCAGAAGCCGGTCAAAGAGGCGGTCAGCGCGGCCCGCGTGCACCATCAATGGCTGCCGGACCGGCTCAATATTGAGAGTAAAATGGACGACGCGGTGAAGAAAGCGCTCGAGCAGCGCGGCCATACGCTGCGCGATCAAAGCGCGCTCGGGATCGTGCAAGCACTCACTGTGAACGGCGGACAAGCGAGCGGCGCAGCCGATCCGCGCAAAGTGGAGCGGGCGCGCAACGAATAGCGCGCGCGCACAGCCAAGGCAGTGCAGCGTTCCTACCTCTGGCAGATTCTTGTAGGGGCGACCGGCTGGTCGCCCTCAGATGCTATTTTTGGTCGCGCTTGGTGAGCCAAACCCAAACCGGCACAACCATGCGCCAAAGCTTCAGCAAATCAGCGGCTGAGCGCGTGAGCTTGCTGCCATAACCGCTGACGAGCAAGCTGGAAATGCCCGCGGCGAGGAGGGGGTAAGTCTTGAGCACTCGGCTAACGCCGACAAGCGCGGTGCTGAGCTGCAGCGGTGAATGAATCTGGCGATAGGAGTTGCTGAGTTGCGCGCGTTCTTCGGCGCAGCGTTCGATCAACGCGCGCTTGCGCCGGGCGATCTCTTCGAGACGATTACTCACGGGCAGAGGCTTTCAAACGGTCGCGGTCTTTGGCCAGCTCAGCCAAGGTATCGGGAAACAGGCCAGGCCGGGCGAGTAGTTTGTTGCGCAACGAGGCCGCCGCCCAGCCGCCGACGCCAAGATAGATAAGCGCCAGCATGCCGATGGCGGCGATCCAGCCGCGTTCCCACAGCAGCGCGATGACGAAGATCGTGAGCAGAATCGCGCCGAGACTAATACCGAGCACCGCCAGGAGTATCAAAATCAGCGACTGCTTGAGGCGTTCGCGCTCTTCTTCGAGCTCGGCGACGAACAGCTCGACCCGGGTATGCAGGGCCGAGCTCAAGCCGGCCAAGAGCAACTTCAACGGTCGCAAAAAGCCGGACGAGCCGCCGCCGTCGGCGCTATGCCAATCGCGATCCGCCATGCCAATTCTATTTGCCGCGGATCAAAAATCCTAACACAACACCCAAGCCAGCCGCGATGCCGATGGCGCTCCAAGGGTTTTCCCGCACATAGTCGTCGGCGATTTCCGCGGCCTCTTTCGATTTTTTGACGAAGGTCTTTTCCGCGTCCGCCACGGCCTTGCGCCCTTCGACCAAGCTCTGCTCGATCTTCTGGCGCGCCACGGTGATCTTTTCGCCCGCTTGGCTCGCGGTCGCGCGCAACAGCTCATCCGCGTCGTTCATCAGGGTTTTTAGATCGCCGATCAAGCGTTCTTTGTTGATATATTCGCCGTCCATGGGACCTCCGAGGCTGATTAGATTGCAATCACGATAATCATGCGCCTTGGGGTATTCAAGGGTTTTCTGTGAAATCGCGTTTTTGTGGGCTGCCGAGGGTGCTTAGCCTATCAAACTTTTGACGCCAGCTGTTAGTCGATATGCCGTGGCGCTGCGACGCGGCACTCAGTTGAATGGGTTTTTTAGGAGAATCGTCTGCTCACGGCCTGGTCCCACCGAAACCAAGATGATTTCGGTGCCAATGACTTCTTCGATTCTTTTGACGTACTTCTGCACGCTTGCCGGCAGGTCGGCAAACTTGCGCACGTTGTCGAGCGTGGCGTCCCAGCCGGCCATTTCCTCGTAGACCGGCTCGACGCCCTGCATCACTTTGGAGCTGGCCGGGAACTCGTCGATGGTCTTGCCTTGGTAACGGTAAGCGGTGCAGATGGGGATTTTTTTGAACCCGGTCAGTACATCGAGCTTGGTGAGCGCGACGCCGGTGAGGCCGTTCATGCGCACCGCGTGGCGGACGCCGACGGCGTCGAACCAGCCGCAGCGGCGCGAGCGGCCGGTGGTGGCGCCGAATTCGGCGCCTTCGCGCCGCAGCGTCTCGCCATCGGGCCCATCTAGCTCGGTCGGAAACGGCCCGCTGCCCACTCTCGTGGTGTAGGCCTTCGAAATGCCGATGATCTGCTGAATGTGCTGCGGTCCGACGCCGGAACCTGAGCAGGCGCCGCCGGTGATCGTGCTCGACGAGGTGACGTAGGGATAGGTGCCATGGTCGACGTCGAGCAAGGTGCCCTGGGCGCCTTCGAAGAGCACGCGCTTGCCGGCGCGGATCTGCTCGTCGAGCAACAGACCAGTGTTCGTTACGTAGCGTTTGAGCTTGTCGCGATATTGGCAATAGCTGTCGTGGATCTCGTCGAAGTCGAGGGTCTTCTCTTTGAGAATCGCTTTCAAATAAAAGTTCTTCTCTTCGATGTTGCGTTCGAGCTTCTCGCGAAACGTGTCTTCTTCGAGCAGGTCGACAAAGCGAATGCCTATGCGCGCGATCTTATCCTCGTAGGCCGGGCCGATGCCGCGCCCGGTGGTGCCGATCTTGCCCTTGCCACGCAATCTTTCGCGCGCCAGGTCGATGGCCTTGTGATAGGGCATGATCACATGGGCCTGCTCGCTGATGCGGATCTGAGTATCGTTGGCGAGATGGCCCTGGGCTTTGAGCGCGTCGATTTCTTCGATCAAGATTTCCGGATCGACCACGACGCCGTTACCGATGACGCAAAGTTTATTGGGGTGCAGCGCGCCCGAAGGTATCAAATGGAGAACGGTCTTCTTGCCTTCCACGACCAGCGTATGGCCGGCGTTGTTGCCGCCCTGGAAGCGCACGATGATATCGGCGTCCTGGGTAAACAGGTCGACGACCTTCCCTTTGCCTTCGTCGCCCCACTGGGCGCCGATGATTGCAACGTTGGACATTTTGAATTCCGTTTCGCGTTTCGGGTTTCGCGTTTCGGGTTCGAACTCGAAACCCTGAACTCGAAACCCGAAACCGAATTACAGTTTGACCAGCTCGGCGGAGACGATTTGCGGCAGCGCGAGGAGCTCATCCAGGGCTTTTTTCGGCACCGCTTCGTCGACATGGGTAAACGAAATGGCGTTGCCGCCTTTGGCGCTGCGACCGAGTTCCATACCGGCAATGTTAATAGCATGTTTGCCGAGGATTGTCCCCACCGAACCGACGACGCCGGGCACGTCTTTGTTTTGTAGGATCAAGATATAACCTTCGGGCACCGCTTCGAGGTAGAAGCTGTTGACGCGCACGATGCGCGGGTGTTTGGCGCCGAAAATCGCCCCTTCGATTTCTAGATCTTCCTTGCCGTTTTTGCCGCGCACGGTGATCGAGCTGGTAAAGTCGCCGGCGCGCTCGCCCTTGGACTCGACAATCTTGACGCCCCGTTCGCGCGCGACCACCGGCGCGTTGACGTAGTTCACCGCGGACTCCATCACCGGAGTCAGCAGCCCCTTCAACACCGCCAGCGTCAGCGCGGCAACGTTATACTGGGTGACATCGCCGCGATATTCGACCTGGACTTCCTTCGGTAGCGCGTTGCCCATCTGCGTGTACAGGCTGCCGAGTTTTTCGCCGAGGGTCAGGTAGGGGCGCAGCACTTCGAGCAGTTCCGGACTCACCGACGGCACGTTGACCGCGTAGCGCACCACGCCCTGGGCAAGAAAGTCGACCATCTGCTCGGCGACGGCGATGGCCACGTTTAACTGGGCCTCATCAGTGGACGCGCCGAGGTGCGGCGTGGTGATGACCTGCTCCAACTTGACCAACGGGTGATCGGCGGCGGGCGGCTCATCGACGTAAACGTCGAGCGCCGCGCCGGCGACTTTGCCTTCTTTGATGGCCTGGGCGAGATCTTGCTCGTCGACGATGCCGCCGCGGGCGCAGTTGATGATGCGCACGCCCTTTTTCATTTTGGCGAACGCAGCTTTGTTGATCAGCCCTTGCGTGTCGGGGGTGAGCGGCACATGCACGGTGATGAAGTCGGACTTGGCGACAATTTCATCTAGCGTTGCCGGCTCCACGCCCATGCGCGCGATGTTCTCGGCGGCGATAAACGGGTCGAAGCCCAAAACTTTCATGCGCAGGCCGGCGGCACGCTCGGCGACGATGCGGCCGACGTTGCCGAGGCCGATGACGCCGAGCGTCTTGTTGCAGAGCTCGACGCCAACATATTTGTTGCGGTCCCATTTGCCGGCTTTGAGCGATGCCACCGCTTGAGGGATGTGACGCGCCATCGCCATCATTAAAGCCACCGTGTGCTCGCCGGTGGTGACGTTGTTGCCGCCCGGCGTGTTCATCACCACGATGCCGCGCTTGGTGGCGGCGTCGGCGTCGATGTTCTCATAGCCGACGCCGGCGCGGCCGATGACCTTCAAATTGGTCGCGGCGTCGATCAACTCAGCCGTGATCTTGGTGCCGCTGCGAATGACCCAGCCGTCGTAGGCGCCGCAGATTTTTTTGAGCTCGTCGGGTTTGAGGCCGATCTTGACGTCGACTTCAAAACCTCTGGCGTTTTGGAAAACCGCGAGCCCTTCAGGGGCGAGGGAGTCGGTTACGAGTATTTTCATGTTACGATCCGATTCTGACGCGTAAGGAGTGAGGCGCAAGGGGTAAGGAGGTTCCGATTCTTCCTAAACCCGTTACCCCTAACGCCTCTTTGTTTTCAAACCAACGCTTCCATCAGCACTTCCTGTGCTGCCGCGACGCCGCGGCCAAACGGGATTTCCGCGCCAAATTTGCGCAGCGCCATTTCCAGCGCGGCGATCGCGGTGATGACGTCGAACGCCCCCATGTAGCCGATATGGGCGATGCGAATCACTTTGCCTTTGAGTTGATCTTGGCCTTCGGCGAGGGTGACGTTCATTTTATCGCGGAGGTATTCGAGCACCGCGTCGGCATCGATGCCGTCCGGCAGGTAGATGCCGGTCGCTGCCGCGCTCGGACTGTCCGGAGCGAGCAATTTGAGCCCGAGCGCCGTCGCCGCTGCGCGGGTGGCGCGGCACATGCGGTCGTGGCGCGCGTAAACGTTTTTCAATCCCTCGCGTTCCATCATCCGCATGGATGCGCGCACGCCGAAGATCAACGAGACCGCCGGGGTGAAGGCGCCCGAGCCTTTTTGTTGATTTTTCCGTTCCAAATTCAAGTCGAAATAGAAGCGCGGCAGCTTGGCCTTCTTGGTTTTTTCCCAGGCACGGTCGCTCAGCGCGATGAAGCCCAGCCCCGGCGGCAGCATGAGCGCTTTTTGTGAACCGGTAACCAGCACGTCCAATCCCCAATCGTCTAGCGGCACCGGCGTAACACCGACTGCCGTCACACCGTCCACCAAAAATAGCGGCCCGTTTTTGGTGAGCTTGGCGATTTCTTGAATCGGATGAAAGACGGTCGTCGAGGTTTCGCTCGCCTGGATCATCACGCCTTGGATATCGGGATTCGCCTTTAACTGTTTTTCGACGTCGGCGACTTTGACGGCTTGGCCCCAGGGCACCGGCATTTCGATGGGGTTCAAAGCGAACGCATTGGCGATGTTTAGCCAGCGCTCGCCGAATTTGCCGCCGTTGATCACTAATACTTTGTCGCCGGGCGAAAAAAGATTGGCGGCCGCCGCTTCCATGGCGCCGGTGCCGGAAGATGCCAGCATCAGCACGTCGCTTTTGGTGCCGAACAGCTTCTTCAGCCCTTGGCGTGCCTCTTCGAACACCTTGTTAAACTGCGGCGTCCGATGGTGAATCATCGTTTCCGACATCGCCAGGGCGATTTCATTGGGAATGGGCGTCGGGCCAGGGGATAGGAGATAATGTTTGATCATGGTTCTTTCTCAAAGGCTTTTAGCATCATTGTAAGGTTCGATCAGCGCGCGCGCAAACCGCCGAGGACTTGTTCGCCCCGTTGGGTGGGTGGACTTTTTGCCGGATGCAACGGCCCGAATTCTTTGCAGGCACAAAAAAGCCTGGACCTCTCTATTTAAGAGACCCAGGCGTTCGGCCATCTTAGCGCTTTGCGCTTCCTCGTGGTCAATTCCACGTTCGCCAGTCGCGCAAAACCTACGCAAGACATCTACCGTAGCGGTTATAGGTTGTCAATATTGCGGCGGACAGATACAGATGTCAGACCGGTCATGAAGCTGATCCTGTTTGATATCGACGGCACGCTAACGCGGAGAGCCGTTGTCAATAGGTGTGTAAAAAGATACTAGGCGGCGACCCTCATCTCTTTGCCATTGTCATACTTCGTCCCGCGCGCTACTTTTCCGACAAGCTGTGGTGCGTTCAGTTTGCGGAAGCTCTT
>Ga0194132_10003935_pt1 | contig 25822 bp, 25 predicted proteins | sample TA2KigOf80mmetaG_FD_148612 | JGI IMG/M metagenome (GOLD analysis project Ga0194132, IMG submission 148612) | Freshwater microbial communities from Lake Tanganyika, Tanzania - TA2015054 Kigoma Offshore 80m | ecosystem: Environmental > Aquatic > Freshwater > Lake | place: Tanzania: Lake... | reverse complement strand
CGTCAGCGCAATCGAAACGCTTGGACTGGGCGCAGCGAACGCGGCGTTCCTGAACTTGCCGTTCTACCAGACCGGCAAGGTGCGAAAAGACCCGATCAGCGCCGCCGATGTCGCGATTGTGAAGGCACTGCTCGCCGAGAAGCAGCCGCACCTGATCTTCATCGCGGGAGACTTGAGCGATCCGCACGGGACGCACCGCATGTGCAAGGCGGCGATCGACGCCGCCGTCGCGGAACTGTGGCCCGATCGCGCGGCTTCACGTACGCCAGAACTCTGGCTCTACCGCGGGGCATGGCAGGAGTGGCCGGTCACGGAAGCCACGTGGCTGGTACCGATGTCGCAGGAAGAGCTGCGCCTCAAGATCCAGGCGATCTTCAAGCACCAGTCACAGAAGGACTCCGCACCGTTTCCCGGCGCGGATGACCGCGAGTTCTGGCAGCGCGTCGAATCCCGCAACAAGGACACCGCAGCCATCCTCGACCGGCTCGGCCTCGCCGAGTACTTCGCAATGGAGGCGTACGTTGTCGAGTAGGTTCGGCTGGATCGACCTCGCCGTCGTCATCGCGTACCTGGGCGGCACGACGCTGCTCGGCCTCTGGGTCGGACGGAAGCAGCGGGACGCGACAACCTATTTCGTCGCCGACCGCGACATCCCGTGGTGGGCCGTGATGGTGTCGGTGGTCGCCACCGAGACCAGCGCACTGACGTTCATCTCGATTCCCGGGCTCTCCTACCTCGGCAACCTCGGGTTCCTGCAGATCTGCGCGGGATACATCCTCGGGCGCATCGTCGTGGCGACAGTGCTGCTGCCGCGGTACTTCGACGGAAAGCTGGTCACCGCGTACACGCTGCTGGAGACACGTTTCGGTCCGACGACCCGTCGGTTCACGGCAATCACGTTCCTGGCGACGCGCGCGCTGGCGGATTCGGTGCGGATCTTCGCGACGGCGATCCCGGTGGCGCTCATCATCGGCCCCGTGATGCCGCGCGAGTACCTCATGCCGGTTTCGATCCTCGGCCTCGGCTTCATCACGGTGCTGTACACGTACTACGGTGGAATGCGCGCCGTGGTGTGGACGGAACTGATCCAGGCGGCGGTGTACCTGCTTGGCGGCGTCGCGGCCGTGTACCTGCTCGGTCGCTCGACGGTCGGCGGATGGGGCGAGATCCTCTCGGCGGCCGGCGACGCGGGCAAGCTGCAGATGTTCGACTTCTCATTCACGCTCAACAATCCGCACACCTTGCCGGCGGGCCTCGTGGGCGGCGCGTTCCTCGCGATGGCATCGCACGGCGCCGACCAGCTGATCGTGCAACGCCTGCTCTCTGCGCGGTCGCTGCGCGATGCGCAGCGCGCGGTGATCGGAAGCGGCATCGTCGTGTTTCTCCAGTTCACGCTGTTCCTCGTGGTCGGGCTCGGGCTGTGGTCGGCGTTCGGCGGACGGACGTTCCCCGCGACCGACGCGGTGTTCCCGACGTTCATCGTGGAACAGATGCCCACCGGCCTGCTCGGCCTCGTCGTCGCCGCCGTGATCGCGGCCGCGATGAGCACGCAGTCGGGCTCGATCAACTCGCTCGCCGCGACGACCACACACGACATCTACCTGCCGCTCACCGGACGCTCCGCCGACGATCCCGAGACGCTCCGCGCGGGCAAGCGGTTCGCGCTCATCTGGGGCGTGGCCCTGACGCTTGGAGCGCTCCTGTATCCGGAAGGGCGCACGCCCGTCGTGGTGATTGCCCTGTCCATCGCATCGTTCACCTACGGCGCACTGCTGGGCGGGTTCTTCCTCGGCATCTTCGTCCCGCGGGCGCGCCAGCGAGACGCCATCGTCGGGATGAGCGTGGGCCTGGTCGCGATGGCGTTCATCGTGTTCGCGCGGCTCGTCGGCACCGCCGTGCCCGCGCTGGCGCCGGTTCTCGCGCCGTTCGAGTCGATTGCGTGGCCCTGGTTCGTGCTGATCGGCACGACCGTGACCGTGAGTGTCGGCGCTGCCACCGCCGTACTGGTGCCGACGCCGCGCCCCGCACCAGATTCCCGCCCGTGAGTACACTCGTCATTGGCGTTGATGGCGGCGGCAGCAAGACGACGGTTTCTGTTGCCGGCGCGCGGGGTGCGGACTTGGCGTCCGTAACCGGCGGACCGAGCGCGGTTCGCCCCGGTCAGGCCGCGCGGTCGGCGGATGTCATCACGAAACTGGTGGCCGAAGCGCTCGAAGCCGCCGGAAAGACCGGCGAGCGGCCCAACGCGCTGGGCATCGGCGTCGCCGGCGTCGGCCGCGATGCGGAGTTCGCCGCCTTCTTCAGGGAAATGCAGGACCGCGACCTGGCCGACGAGCTGGTCGTGCTCCCGGACGCCGTTGTCGCGCTCGAGGACGCGTTCGGCGATGGCCCGGGCATCCTGTTGATCGCCGGTACGGGCTCCATGGGGTTTGGCCGCGGTCCAACCGGGCGGCTCGCCCGCTGCGGTGGCTGGGGGTTTTTCTGCGGTGACGAAGGCAGCGGTGCCTGGATCGGACGGCGCGCGCTCAGCGTGGTCACCGCGTCATCGGACGGCCGCGAGCCGGAAACCGCGCTGGTGGGCGCGTTGCTGAACAGCCTCTCGCTCGGCAAGGTGGAGGAACTGGTCGCCTGGGGCGCCGGCGCCACCGTCCAGCAGCTCGCGCAAGTGGCGCCGATCGTCGTGTCCGTGGCAGCCACCGGCGACCTCCGCGCGAACTCACTGCTCACGATGGCGGCCGAGGAGCTGGTGCTCCACGTTCGCACGCTCGCGCGCGACCTGTTCACAGATGAGCGGGCCGCCGTGCCGGTGGCGTTTGCGGGCGGGCTGATGCAGCCGTCGTCATTCCTGCGCAAGCTGACCGAGCTGCGCCTCAAGACCGCCGTGCCGGGCGCTGAAGTGCGGCGTGATCCCGTGGTTCCGGTGCGCGGCGCTGTGCGCGTCGCACGGCGAGCCGCCAGTGGGGGCTAGGTGACGCACATTCGAGTCCTCGGCGTACCCATGGATATGGGCACCTCGCGGCGCGGCGTGGACATGGGGCCGTTCGCCGTGCGCTACGCCGATGTACGCAGCCAGCTCGCCGCGATGGGGCACACCGTCGAGGACGCGGGAAACGTCGCGGTGCCGTTCCGCGAGGACCTCGAGCCCGGGCCGGCCGGCGGACCGTACTTCCTGGGCGCAATCTCGGGGGTCTGCCGGAGCGTCGCCACTGAGGTCCGCCGGGCACTTTCGGATGGCTGTGTGCCACTCGTGCTTGGCGGCGACCATTCGCTGGCGGCGGGCTCCGTTGCGGGCGCCGCAGCACACTTGGCCGCACGCGGCGAGCGCCTTGGCGTGGTATGGGTGGACGCCCACGCGGACGTCAACACGCCGGCGTCGTCGCCATCCGGGAACATCCATGGTATGCCGCTCGCGCATCTCCTGGGGCGTGGCGATGCCGCCCTCACGGGCATCGCCGGTACCACAGCGGCCCTCCGGCCCGAGGACTGCGCGGTGGTCGGTGTACGCGACCTCGATGCGCCCGAGCAGCGGCACCTGAAGGAATGGGGCGTGAAGACGTTCACGATGCGCGACATTGACGAGCGCGGCACCCACGCCGTGATGGACGAGGCGCTCGAGACGGCATCGAAGCACACGAGCGGTACCTGGCTGTCGTTCGACCTTGACGTGGTGGACCCGTCGCTCGCGCCCGGCGTCGGCACGCCGGTTCCCGGCGGCATGACGTACCGCGAGGCGCACCACGTGATGGAACTGGTCGCCGACTCGCACCGCCTGGTCGGCATGGACATGGTCGAAGTGAACCCCGTCCTCGACGTCCGCAACCAGACCGCCGATCTCGCGGCGCAGTTGATCCTCAGCGCCTTCGGGAAGCGGATCCTCTGATCGGCCGCCCTCGGGGCGCAGCCGATCAGGCCATCTTGGCCTGATGCGATCAGGCCGAGACGGACGGCCCCTTCGGCACCATCGAGGCATCCCACACGCCCTCCGACCGGGCGACGAACACGGTAGCGGACAGGTCGCTGGATACGTTGACCATCGTCCGCGTCATGTCGAGTATCCGGTCCACGCCGAGCACGATCGCAATGCCCTCGCCCGGCACGCCCATCATCGCGAGGATGCCGACCAGCAGCGGGATCGACCCGCCGGGAACGCCCGCAGCGCCGATCGCCGTGATGACCGACATGATGACCACGATCGCCATCCCGCCTAGCGAGAGGTCCACGCCGAACACCTGACACAGGAAAATCACCGTGATCCCCTCGAAGATCGACGTGCCGTTCATGCACATCGTAGACCCCAGCGGGAGGACGAAGCCGGCGATCTTCGGCGGGACGCCGAGATTCTGCTGCGCAGCCTGGAGTGCCGCCGGAAGCGTGGCGGAGCTCGAGCTGGTCGAGAACGCCGTCACCATGGCGCCCTTGATCTTCGTGAAGAAGGTCAGCGGGCTGATGCCGATGATGAAGCGAAGGATCAATGACAGGTTGACGAAGAGGTGGAGCAACAGCGCGGCAAGCACGACCGTGACGTAGCCGCCCAGGGGTTTGAGGAGCGTGAAGCCGAACTGCGAGGTCACGCCGAAGATCAGGCCAGCCACGCCAAATGGCGCGAGCCGCATGGCAAACCCCACGATTACGATCACCACGTCGTTGAGCGCCTGCAGGACGTCGATCATCGGCTTCGCCACGGTGGGGCTGAGCCGCGTCAGCGCAGCACCGAAGATGAGCCCGAAGAAGATGATGCCCAACATGTCGCCATCGGCGGCCGACTTGACCGGGTTTCGCGTGACAATGTTCACGAACGTATTGATGCCGAACCCACCTTGCTCCTGCGCGGTCACCTTGGCCGACGCATCGGCGGCGTAGGTAGCGAGCAGCTCCGTCTTCACTGCCTCGGGCAGACCGGACCCCGGGTCGAAGATGTTCACCAGCACGAGGCCGAATGTCGCGGCAAGCAGCGTCGAGAAGAAGAAGTAGCCGATCGCCTTTCCACCGACGCGTCCCATCTTGCCGAGGTCGCCAAGCCCTGCGACGCCAAGCGCGATCGAGGCGAAGACCAGCGGCATCACGATCATGAACAACATCCGGAGGAAGACCTGCCCAACGGGCCCCGCGAGATACTTGTTCACCCATTGAACGCCGGCGTGGTCACCGCCGAGCTGCGTGTTGGCCAGGATCCCCGCGATGCCGCCGACCAGAAGCGCCAGCAGGATCTTGGTGTGCAGCTTCATGCCCGTGCCGGTGTTGCCGATGGACTCTGCCATGTCAGGCCTCTGGTGATCGGGGCGTGGCCCCGCGGGTGAGCTTGGAATGCCGGTAACCGTAACCAAAGTAGATGACGAGACCAATGGCGAGCCAAATCCCGAACGCCTTCCAGGCGCTGGCCGGCAGCCCGAGCATGACAAACACGCACGCGAACACCGCGCCGCCGGCCACCGGGACGACGAACTTCACGCGGAACGGCCGCGGTCGATCCGGGTCGATCTTCCGGAGGACCAGCACCGCTGTCGCCACGAGCGCGAACGCGAACAGCGTGCCGATGTTCGTCAGGTCATACGTCTCGCCCGCGTCGCCAAGCATGGCCCCGACCGCAACGATGAAGCCGGTCACGATGGTCGTGACGTGCGGCGTGCGGTACTTGGGGTGAATCCTGGCGGCCCAGCCCGGGAGCAGGCCGTCACGGGCCATGGACATGAAGATGCGCGGCTGGCCGTACTGGAAGACCAGCAGGACGGCGCTGGTCGAGACCACGGCGCCAAGCGCGATCACCCAGCTGAATCGTTCCAGCCCCGACTGGTTGAACGCGGCCGCAAGCGGATCGTTCGCGAGCAGTTGCTGGTACGGGACCAATCCCGTCGCCACCGCGCCGACCGCCACATAGATGATGGTGCAGACCAACAGGCCAAGGAGGATGCCGCGCGGCATGGTCCGCTGCGGGTCCTTCACCTCCTCGGCGGCGGTCGAGATCGCGTCGAAGCCGATGTACGCGAAGAACACGATGGCCGCGCCCTGATGGATCCCGCGGAATCCGTTCGGCGCGTACGGCGTGTAGTTCGCGGTGTCGATGTGCTGTACGCCGATGCCGATGAAGATCGCCAGTACGATGAGCTTCACCGCCACCATCGCCTTGTTAACGCGGTTGCTCTCCTTCACGCCGATCACCAACAGCCAGGTGATCAGCATGACGATGATGAACGCGGGCACGTTCAGCAGGATCGGGATGCCACCGATGTTGGGCGCGTCGGTAAGCAGGTGCTTGATCGGCGAATCCGGCGGCGCCAGCAGCACCTCGCGGTAGCCATGCACCAGCCACTCCGGGAAGGTGATACCGAAGCCTGAGAGCAGCGACACGAAGTACCCGCTCCAACCGATCGCCACTGCAATGTTGCCGATCGCATACTCGAGGATCAGGTCCCAGCCGATGATCCAGGCGACCAGCTCGCCCAGCGTGGCGTACGTATAGGAATACGCGCTTCCGGCCTGCGGGATCATGGCGGCGAGCTCGGCGTAGCACAGCGCCGCAAGCGCGCACACCGCGCCGAGCAGCACGAACGAGAGCACCAGCGCCGGACCGGCCCCGTATCGGACCACGGTGACGCCGTCCGGAGCCATCTGCCCGGCCGCGGCTGTCCCGATGGACGAGAAGATCCCGGCCCCGATGACCGCGCCGATGGAAAGCGCCACGAGGTCGAGCGTACCCAACTGGCGCTTCAGCCCGACGCCCTCCTTCCCTTCAGGCACAAGCGCGGCGATCGGTTTCCGAGCAAAGAGCGAGTTCATGGCGGACGGCGAGAGGGTGGGCAAACCGCCTTCGACACGCACTACGGGCCCAGCGACAACCGGAAAACGCACCGAGGGCCGGCGATCGTCGCCGGCCCTCGGGAGTGAACTCTAGATGAAGAGCGGTGCCAACACCAGCGTAATCGTCGAGAGCAGCTTGATGAGCACGTGGAGCGACGGTCCGGCGGTGTCCTTGAACGGGTCGCCGACGGTGTCGCCGACAACCGCGGCCTTGTGCGCGTCGGATTTCTTGCCGCCGTGCACTCCGGTCTCGATGTACTTCTTGGCGTTGTCCCACGCGCCGCCGCCGTTGTTGAGGAACCCGGCCCTCAGGATGCCCGCCACGGTCGCGATCATGAGGAACCCGGCGACCGCCTCGGCTCCCAGCCGCTCATCGGGTCCGCTGATCTGCTTGAAGAGCACGCCGACCACGACCGGGAACAGCACCACCAGTGCGCCGGGGAGCACCATGGCCCGCAGCGCGCCCTTCGTCACGATGTCCACGCAGGACCCGTAGTCCGGCTTGTCGGTACCGGCCATGATTCCCGGCTTTTCCTTGAACTGACGCCGCACTTCGGTGATCACGCTCTGGGCCGCCGCGCTGACCGCGCGCATGGCCAGTGAGCTGAACCAGAACACCAGCATCGCGCCGAGCAGCGCCGCCACGAACACCGGCGGCTTCGAGAGGTCCACGTGCAGCACTTGACCGGTGTAGTTCCGCACCTCGTCGAGATACGCCGAGAAGAGCAGGAACGCCGCCAGCGCGGCCGAACCGATTGCGTAGCCCTTGGTCAGCGCCTTCGTGGTGTTCCCCACCGCGTCCAGGCGGTCGGTCTTGTCGCGAATCGACTCCGGCTGCTTCGACATCTCGACGATGCCGCCGGCGTTGTCCGTGATCGGGCCGAACACGTCCATCGCGAGGATGTAGCCCGCCGAGCCCAGCATGCCCATGGTCGCGACCGCCGTGCCGAACAAGCCACCCGCCGCCTCGCCATTGACCATGATGCCGCTCGCCTTGCCGAGCAGGAAGCTCGAGACCAGTGCGATGCCGATCGTGATGACGGGCATCACCGTGGACTCCATACCCACCGACAGGCCCATGATGATATTGGTCGCCGGGCCGGTCTTCGACGCATCGGCGATGGTCTGGACCGGGCGATACCGGTACTCCGTGTAGTACTGCGTGATGAACACGAACGCCACCGACGTCGCGACGCCGACCATCGCACACAGGAAGAAGTACCACCACGCGTTCGGCGCATCCGGCGTCACGAGCAGCGTCTTGCACACGAAGAACATCGCGACCGACACCAGCGCGGTCGTGAGGTAGAAGCCGCGATTGAGGCCGTTCATCGGGTCCTCGTCCTCGCGGATGCGCACCGACATGATGCCGATGATGGACGCGACGATGCCGACCGCGCCGACCACGAGCGGGAACAGGATGCCCGCGACACCGAAGGACTGGAACAGGATCACGCCGAGGATCATCGCGCCGATGTTCTCAGCGGCCGTGGACTCGAAGAGGTCCGCACCGCGACCGGCGCAATCGCCGACATTGTCGCCGACGAGATCCGCAATCACGGCCGGGTTCCGCGGGTCGTCTTCCGGGATGCCGGCTTCGACCTTGCCAACGAGGTCGGCGCCGACGTCGGCGGCCTTGGTGTAGATGCCGCCGCCCAGCTGCGCAAACAACGCGACAAAACTCGCGCCGAAGCCGTAGCCGACGATCAGGAACGGGATCTTCTGCGCCCAGAGGCCAGCGTCGGTCCCCTCGGGGGCGAACATGGTCAGCAGGGCGAACAGCCCCCCGACGCCCAGGATGGACATGCCGACGGTGAAGAGCCCGCTCACCGCGCCGCCACGAAGGGCCGTCTGCAGGGCGTCGTTCAGCGTCCGCGTAGCCGCCGCCGCAACCCGGATGTTCGTGCGAATGGAGACCCACATCCCCATGTATCCCGCGATGCCGGATGAAAGCGCGCCGAGCAGGAACGACAGCGTGATGTACAACGCGAGCAGGGTCCGGTCGCTCACGGGGTCAGCGGGGATGGAATCACGGATCAGCCCGTAGCCGACCGCGAGAACCAGGGCGACCAGTACCGCGAGGATGGCGATGGTCTTGTTCTGCCGACGCAGGTAGGCCTCAGCGCCTTCCTGGATGGCGTCCGAAATCTTCCGCATTTCGGGCGTGCCGGTGTCGCGAGCGAGCACCCAGCGTGAGAGACCGACGGCGAAAAGCAACGCGCCCGCGCTGCCGCCGAGGACAATGATCAACAGGGTCGAAAGTGACATATCAGCAAGTGGGATCGAATGCGGCCAAAACGCGCCATGTCGTTATGGCGCATTGGTTTGCGTACAAGCTGTGAAAGTTACCCAGCCGGATCACCCGGGGGTAGGGTTTTGCCCTAGAGACGCGCCTCGGCGGTCACGGTGGTCGTATCGCGGACCGGCGTACCGTCGGCACGGACCGCTGGGCGGAACCGAATCTCCTCGAGCATCGCCCGGACCTTCTTGTTGTAGCCCGAGTCCTTCGTCTCGTTGAAGGTCAGCAAGCGGGCCTGGCCTCGCTCGTCAACCTCAAATACCGCGACCATCGTGTACGGGCGCACTTTCGACGGCACCGGCAACGGCAGCACGGCGAGGTGCGTGACGGTCGGCGGGTAAACCCGGCCCGGTCCGCCACCGGTTCCGGGACCTGTTGCAGACCCGCGGCCCGTGCCGACACCCGATCCAACCCCGCCGCCGCTTCCCGGGCCAGAGCCACCCGTACCGTCGGATCCGGTCCCACCGTTTCCCGTTCCTGTTGCGGCGGCCGCCGGCGGTGGCGAGGGTTCGGTCACCGGGTCCTGCTTCGGCTGTTCCGGTTTGGGTTCGGGTGGCTTGACGGGTACCGGTTGTGGCAGGACCGCCGGCTGCGAGCGCGGGGCTGGAGGCGGTGGGGTCATCTCGACGTACGAGACGCGCTCGGCGACGGCGCCGCCCCTGTTTCCACCACCACCACCGCCGGCCGGTCCGCGACCGCCTGCGGCCTGATTCTCGGTCAGGACCACCTGGCGAATGAAGATCGGCCCGATAAGCAGGAATACGATGATCGCATGCACGACAACCGACGCGAACGCGCTCCCCACGCTGTTCTGGTTCGGCGTGGGAATCCCGATCGGCGGTCGGTACTTCGGCCTGGGGCCGGCCCGAGGAGTTGGCGCGAGCGTCATGTCGTTAAATGATACGACCGGCGAACCGAAAAAGGTTCGCCGGTCGTTCAACTTCCGTGTGGCGACCTGCTACTTCGCGGCTCCCGCAGGTGCGCGTGGCGTCGCGCCGATAACCCGCACACCGGCGCCGCGCGCCTGATCCATCCCGAAGATCACTTCCTGGAACTTCACTTCGGGGTCGCCCTTCAAGAAGATGATCTTCTCGGGACGCGGATCGTAGATCTCCTTCAGTTTCGAGAACAACTGCGCCTTCGCGACCGGCGCCTTGTTGATGAGGTACTGCTCGCCCGGCAGGACCTCGAGCACGATCTGGTTCACCTTCTGGTTCGGCGGAGGTTTCTCCGCCGTGGGATCCGGGAGCTGCACGTCAAACGCCTTTCGCCCCATCGGGATGATCAGCATGAAGATGATGAGGAGCACGAGGAGGATGTCAATCATCGGCACCATGTTCGGTTCCGAGTTGTACCCCTTGCTCCCGCCGACGCTCATTCCCATTACGGACCTCCTTTCTTGGCGCCGCCGCCGATGCCGAGATCGGCGCCGGCGTTATCGGCTTCAATGAGCGACGTCGTGCCCTTGATCTGGTCGGTGATCAGCGCAGCGACTCGAGCGCCTTGATTGGCGGCGATTTCCATCGCTTCCAAGACGCGATCGTACTTCAGGCCCTTGTCGGCCTTGACGTAGATGATCTTGTCCTTCGTCCTCGCGTCGTAGATCGCGCGGATCGCCGTTGCGATCTCTTGATCGGACATCGGCTTCTTGTCCAGGTACAGTCGGCCATCCGCATCAATGCCGAGGACAACGTCATCGTCCTCGTTCGGATGCGGCTTGATGTTCTGCCCTTCAGGCGGGGTCGCAGCGAACCCGGCCAGCAGCGCCGGGATCACGATCATGAAGATGATCAGCAGCACCAACATGATGTCGATCATCGGCACCATGTTGGGCTCGGACTTGACGCCATCGGAGGAGACGGACATTCCCATCGGATACTCTCCTCGTTAGTGGGATTGTCGCCGGGTTAGATCTTGGCCGCGTTCTGCGCTGCCGTGTTGAACTCACGGGTGAAGCGGCTGCGACCGAACTCGCCGGACACGCCCTTGATGAGGTAGTCCACCATTTCCTTCGACGAGTAGGTCATTTCCGCCGTGATGTTGTCAACCTTCGTCTGGAAGTAGTTGTACGCCCACACCGCCGGGATGGCCACGAGGAGGCCGAAGGCCGTCGTGATGAGTGCCTCGGCGATACCGGCCGAGATCGCGCCAAGACCACCACCGCCCGACTGCGCCATGCCCGTGAACGCGTTGACGACGCCCATCGTGGTGCCGACGAGACCGACGAACGGCGCCGTCGAGCCGACCGTCGCCAGGATGCCGAGGCCACGCTTGATGAGCACGATCGTCATCAGCATCTCGCGCTCGATGGCGCGCTCGGCCGAGTTGATGTCCGCTACCGTGACCGAGCCATCGGCGATCAGCGGCCGGATGTCGGCGAGCGCGTTGCCCAGCACCCGCGCCACATGCGACTTCTTGTAGCCCTCAGCGAGCTTGATCGCTTCGTTGAGGTTGTCCTCTTCGAGGAATTGCGAGAACTCAGGCGCAAACTTGCGCGTTTCCGACTGGGCGGCGCGCAGGAACCACCACTTCTGCATCATGACGGCCAGTGACCACACCGACATGATCGCGAGCGTGTACACGACACCGCGCGCAAAGCCACCCATCGTGGCCCAAAGTTCAATAAGCGAAAGTTCCATGGTCTAGCGGTCTCCGAGACTGGTGAGGAGCAAGTGAGGGATTACTTCGCGATCGCGAACACAAACGGCTGCTGCACAAGCTGACGAACTCGCTTCTGGCCCACCTCGGCGGGAATGAAGCGCATGCCCGGCAGGGCGGAACGCACGGCGGCCGCGAACAGCTCGTGCGAGGTCTTGAGGACCTTGAAGGTGTTGATCTCGACGTGTCCCGTGGTGTCCACCACGAACTGGGCGAGCACTTCGCCTTCGACGCCGGCGGACTTGAGGATGTCGGGATAGCGCGGACGCTGCGTGTTTGACGACTCCGTCACGGGCTTTTCGACCATGAACTCGAAGTAGGGCTGATCGCCGTCCGGCTTCGCGACGGGACCCTGGCTGGCGACCTTCTGCTGGACGCCCTTGCCCGAAAAGTCGGCTTCGTTGGTGATGCGCGCCGTGAGGTCGATTTCCGGCAGGACGTCGGGAATGTTCACGGGTGCGGTGAGCACCTGGAATCCCGGCGGCGGCGGCGGCGCCTCCTGCGGCGGCGGCTTCGGCGGCGGCGGCTCGTCCTTCTTGACTTCGACGAAGCTCACCGACTCCTCGACGTTTTCCTTCTCTTCGTGCGCCTGGAGGGTGGCCTGCACAGCCAGATAGATCAGGACCGTGTGGAACACCATGCTGAGCACGGACCCGCCCGTCGAGCGCTGCTTTTGTGGCTTCGACTCCAGCAGATTGTTGAACACATGCACCTCGAACGTGGTTAGGACGCGAGAGTGATGCGACTGCGAACGCTAGAAAGTACAGGCCAGCTGATGATGGGGTAATGGGCCGAAGATTAAGAAATGCTTAAGCGGATGTTAGGTGTTCATCGCTCGGCAGCACGACGGTGAAGGTGGTACCGCGACCCAGACGCGACGACACGTCAATGCGTCCGCGGTGGGCCTGCGCGATCCACTGACAGATCGCCAGGCCCAGGCCGACGCCGCTGCCCTCGCTGCGGGACCGGGCACGGTCCACGCGCCAGAATCGGTCGAAGATGAACGGCAAGTCTGCCGCCGCGATGCCCATCCCGTTGTCCTTGACCGTGACGATGGCTTCCCCATGGCGACGCTCGAGCGTCACCTCGACACGCCCGCCGTCGCCGGTGTACTTCACGGCGTTCGTGACGAGGTTCAGGAGCAACTGCCGGAGGCGTTCGGCGTCGCCGGGGACGGTCACCGGCTCGACCAGCGGCGTGGTGACGGCGATGCGGCGCTCCTCGCCAAGCATCGCTCCCGTTTCCGCGACTTCGCGGATGACGGGTTCCAGCGGCACCGGCTCCGTGATCAGGTCAAACCGACCCTCGTCGGCCCGCGCCAGGGTCAGCAGCGATTCGACCAGGCCGGTCATGCGGGAGACCTGCTGCAACGCCTCCTCGAGGGCTACTGCCCGCTCGTGTGCATCGTCCGACGTGGTCATGGCGCGCTCGACGTCCGCACGAATCACGGCCAGCGGCGTGCGCAACTCGTGGCTGGCATCAGCGGTGAAGCGCCGAAGCGAGCCGAACGAGTTTTCCAGCCGTGCGATCATGTCGTTGACGGTCTGCGCGAGGCGGCCCAGCTCGTCGCGGGCGTCCGATTCGAGTACCACGCGCCGATGCAACGAGCGACCGTCGGTGATCGCCTCCACGTCGTTGACCATCTGGTTGACGGGAGCGAGCACGCGGCCGGCCAGGCCCCACCCGACCGCCACCGCGAGTCCGACCGCCAGCGGCGCCAGGGTCAGCGCGACGCCCAGGATGCCCATCGTGGACTCCGACATACGCCGCAGCGACTCGCCCACGACGATGCGTCGTACACCACCGCCGAGCGGGGAGTCGAACACCTGCGCCGTCAGCAGCACGTCGTCGAAGTTGAGCGTGACCCGCCGCTCCGTGGCCCCGGTCGTGCTCGAGTAGGCGATCCCGGTCAGCCGGTCCAGGTCCTGCCGCCATAACCCGCGCACGTCCGGAATCAGGGCCGGGTTCTCGGCCTGCGCCTGCATCTGCCGCACCGCGGCGGACCAGAAAAACACCTGTGACGAATCGCCGATGATCACGAAGCCCGGCAGTTGCTCGAGCAACGAGGTCACGGCCGGTGTGAACGGCGATGCCTGCACGGCCACCGTATCCACCGCGATGCCACGGAAACTCTGTCGTTCGATGATCGCGCTGGCCAGCCGCGCGGTGGAGCGGATGTCGTCGCCAACACTGCGCATGGCCGCGAGCCGCTGCTGCGCAACGATCGCTCCGGTGTACACCGCCAGGACGCCGATCACGGCAGCGCTGTACCCGACGGTCAGGCGCGATCGGACGCTCGCCATGGTGGCCGACTCAGCCCTTGATCAGGTAGCCCACGCCGCGCACGGTCGTGATCAACTTCTTCCGGCCGGCGGCATCCACCTTCTTGCGCAGGTGATTGATCACGACGTCCACGATGTTGGTCCCGGAATCGAAGTGATACCCCCACGCATACTCGGTGATGAGCGTGCGGCTCATGACCTTGCCCGCGTGGCGCGTGAGGTATTCGAGCACCAGGAACTCCTTCGGCGTGAGTTCGATCGGTTTTCCCCCCCGCGTCACCTCGTGCGAGTCGATGTTCACCTCGAGATCGGCGACCTTGAGGACGGCGGCCGCGATGGACTTCGGTCGCCGCGCGATCGCCTCGACGCGAGCGAGCAGTTCCTCGAAGGCAAACGGCTTCGTGACGTAATCATCCGCACCGGCCCGGAGTGTTTCCACCTTGGCATCCACGGCATCCTGGGCCGTCAACACCAGGACCGGTCGCTCGAACCCGCGCGCGCGCAGGCGCCGCAGGACATCGAGCCCGGGCCGTTTCGGGAGCCGGAGGTCAAGGATGATCAGGTCGTAGCCCTGGGCCGCCGCCAGGCGCTCACCCTCCTCGCCATCAACGACGAGATCCACCGTGTAGCGCTGTTCCTCGAGCCCGCGCTTGACGAAGCGGCCAACCGTCGGGTCGTCCTCGATGACGAGGACCTTCATCCGCCGGGGGATCCGTCGGGACGGCGGAAGCCGAACTCACGGATCTTTCGATACAAGGTCTTGGCCGAAATTCCGAGAGCGGCGGCCGCCTTCCCCTGATGCCAGCCCACGCGGGCCAGCACCGCCCCGATGTGTTCGCGTTCGACCTCCGCGAGGGACAGCCCGGCATGGGCGACCGGCGCCACGAGCTCGGCGTCGCCCGGCCCCAGCAAGGTCTTGGCGTGAATCACGCCACCAGAGGCGAGGCTCACCGCTCGTTCGACCACCGCGCGCAACTCGACCAGGTTGCACGACCACGCACGCTGCGTCAGGACACTGACTGCGTCGTCGGCCAGCGTAGGCGGACGGACGCCCCCGAACTCGCGCACCAGGGCCGCAGCGATGGCCGGAATGTCGGCCTCCCGTTCGCGCCGAGGCGGAAGCACGATGACGCGCGCCGAGAGCGCCCGCGCCAGCAGCGGATCGATCGCGCCGGCGCGAACCGCACTCCGGAGCGGCAACACGCTGGTCGCGACAAGTCGTGTGCACATTTCGGTGGCCGGCGCGCCGATGGCATGCAGTGTCTTTCCGCGAGCAAACGCGGCGCCGAGCGCCGCTTGCGCGCCGCGGTCGAGCGATTCGAGGCCGTCGAGGACCAGCGTCCCGCCAGCCGCCATCGAAACAAGCGGCGCTTGCCGCGCGGACCGCCTGAGGCCGTTGTCCTGGCCGAGCAGTTCGCCGGCGCCACGGGTGGTCAGCAACTCGCACGACGCCTCCACCAGCGGACGCTCGGCTCGCGGCGAGAGCGAGTGAATCAGGCGTGCGAGTTCGGGCTGGCCGCAACCGATTTCGCCGACGATGAGGACTGGGTCGTCCGTGGCGGCCGCCTCCTGCGCCGCGCGCACGGCGGCGCGCATTTCGGGTACAGCTGAGCGCAACACCGGCGGGAGCGCGGCATCCGGCGGCGGCGTGTGCCGGTAGCGCGGCGTGCGGCGGGCCCACGCCGCCTCCGCGCGTGCGAGCACGTCCGCGAACTGGTACGGCTTGGCAATGAAATCCGCGGCGCCAAGCCGCATCGATTCGACGGCGGAATCAACCGTCGCGACGCCGGACAGGACGAGGCAGGCGGGTGGGGCGGCATCGCGCTGCGACTCGCGCAGCAAGCCGAGCCCATCGCTTCCGGGAAGCGCAAGATCCACCAGGGCGACGTGCACCGGGCGCGCGCGGTGCGTCCGCAGCGCCGCGATCGCGTCCCGTGCGACCGCCACGGTGTGGCCGGCGTGCTCCAGGAACCGGCGGAAGGCATCCGCCAGCGCCGGCTCATCCTCGACGAGGAGGATGCGGAGTGCGGTCACGCTGCGGTTCATCGGTCGACGGTCGGGAGGATCACGCGGAAGACGCTTCCCTGACCTGGCGTGCTGTCCACCTCGATACGCCCGCGATGGTCCTGGATGATGGCGTAGCAAATGGACAGGCCGAGCCCCGTCCCCTTCCCGGCTTCCTTCGTCGTGTAGAACGGCTCGAAGATCTTGTTGAGTTCCGAACGGGCGATCCCGTGCCCCTGATCCACGACTTCGACGATCACGCCCTCACCTGGCGTGGGGCCGACCTTCGTGCGGATGGTGATGGTCCCCCGCTCACCGCCGCTTGCGTCCATGGCGTTCAACAGCAGTGCCATGAGCACCTGGACCAGCTGTTCGCTGCTGGCCTGCGGAACGCGCTCGAGCGCGGGCGCCAGTTCCCGCACGACGTGCATCCGCTTGAACCGGACGTGGTGCTTCAGGAGCAGCATGGTCCGCTCGACGACTTCGTTCATGTCGACGCGTTCACGGAGCACCTGCTTGGGCCGGCTGAAGTCGAGCAGGCCGTCCACGATCGCCTTGCACCGGGCGACCTCGTTATCAATGATCGTGAGGTATTCCTTCGTGTCCGGCGAAATCACCGCACCGGCCTTCTCGGCGTCCGCGAGCTTGAACTCGAGCCCCTCGGCGATCGCGGCAATCGTGGCCAGCGGGTTGTTGATCTCGTGCATGACGCCGGCCGCGAGCTGGCCGATCGCCGCCAGTTTCTCGGCATGCGCGAAGCGTGACTGCGCTTCCTTCCAGTCGGTCACGTCCTCGCCGATCGTGATGACGTGCGTGACGGCCCAGTCGCCGAGTCGCATGGGCACCTTGGAGATGCGGTACGTGCGCAGCTCGCCGGTGGCCATGGATTCCATCTGGTATTCGTGGATGCGGCCCGTGGCGAACACGTCATCGAACTCGCGGCGCAGCATCTCGCCGGGCTGCCGGTGCAGGATCTCGAAGATCGTCCGCCCGAGGGCCTCCTCACGCGAGACGCCCTGCATGCCGGTCTCGCGCTTGCGGTTCCACGCCTGAATCCGATACTCGCGGTCGATCACGTAGAGGCCGACCGGGAGCGAGTCAATGATCTTGTCGGTGAACCGACGCTCGCGGTCGATCTCGGCGGTTCGCACCTCGACCTCGACCTCGAGTCGGCGGCTCTTTTCCGCATGGGCCAGCTTGGGGCTGAGCAGGTTGGCGACCGCGAGCACCAGCTGCCGCTCTTCCGCCACGAGTCGCCGCCGCAGCCGAACGACCAGCGCGCCAGCGCCCCGGTTCGCGCCAGCAATCCGGGCCCCGACAATACCTTCGGCCTCGAATACGCCGGTGGAGAGCATGGCTTGCACGTCCGCCGCCCCGGTGTCGGACCCCCCGGTCGACCACGCTCGCGAGAGACTCGTCGCGGACGGGAGCCAGATCGCGGCCTCGTCGGCCTCGAGCACGGCGCGGAGCGACGCCAGGGTGGTTTCGATCGACGCTTCGAGCGGGCGCTCACCGGCGAGCTCGGCAATGATCGCACCGAGCGCTTCGAGCATGCGGCTCGGCGCCGCGTTCGGACCGGAGGCAGTAAACGCGGGCACCGTCATTGCCGGCACACGTCAGCGCGAAGGAGGGGCGGCGGTGCCCACATGGCGAGCGAGAAGGTACCGGCCGCCCACGGTCGGAACAAGCGGGCCCGTCACGCGCCGGACGGTGACGAACCGTGAGCCGCGATCACGGCAAACAACTCGCTGTCTTCGCGTCGCTGCCCGTTGTTCGCCTCGACGTGGCGCCAGCGCAGCACGCCATGGCGGTCAATGAGAAAATACGAACGGTTGGCGAAGAACCGCTCGTCATTCAGCACGCCGTACGCGCGCGACGCATCACGCTTGAAGTCGCTGAGCATATCGAGGCGGAGCGCGTGCTTGCGCTTGTACTCCCGCAGCGTGTCGGTCGAGTCCACGCTGACGGGGAGCACAGTCACGTCGGCGCTCGCAAACCGGTCGAAGTCCTCGGAGAACGCGCAGACTTCGGCCGTACACGTGCTCGTGAAGGCCAGCGGAAAGAACGCAAGCAAGACGGCCGACCGTCCCGAATACTCCGCCAACGACACGCGCTGGCCGGAGGTTGAAGCAAGTGTGAATGCCGGCGCCGGAGCGCCGATCTCGGGGAGCTTCATGCGTCCTCGGACGGTCCGGGGGACGTTGGGGCACCGCGGGTCCAGCGCCTGACGCTGAGCCCGACGACCAGGCTGCCGGCGATCAGCGCCACGACCGGAACGATGTAGGCGAAGAGGTTGAACCCGACCGGCTTCGGCGAGAGCAAGATCCACTCCCCGTACCGCGCGACGAAGTACTGGTTGATCTCCTCCGCGGACCGACCCGCGGCAAGTTGCTCACGGACCAGCCCACGCATTTCCACGGCAAGTTCGGCAGGCGAATCCTGGATTGACTCACCTTGGCACACCGGGCAGCGCAATCCTCTCGCGATCTCGGTGGTCCGCCTTTCGAGCACCGTATCCGTCGCGCGTCCAACCACCCTCCCGCCCTCGACGCCCGCGGCGGCCGCACCGGGCTGCGGCACGGGCTGCTGGCCCAGGGCCGAACCAGCGACGACTGCCATGCAGGCCAACGCCGAAAGTCGCGCGCCGCGGCGCACAGGCACGGACCCGCCCATCAGTCCGCCGCCCCGCGGTTCGCGATGAGGAGCGAGTCCACCTTGCGCCGAATCAGGGCTTCGGGAATCGGCCCGGTGTGCTTGTAGGCCACCCGCCCTGACTGGTCAATCACGAAGGTCTCAGGCACGCCGTAAAGGCCGAACGCGATCGCGGTGCGGGCGCCGGGGTCGGTGACCGATGGATACACCTGGCCGCCCATCTCCCGGATCCAATCGCTCCCTGCGCTTTCGATGTCGTTGTAGAGTACGCCGACGAACTGTACCGGCTGCCCCGCGTACGCCATCGCGGCGGCGGAAAGATCACGATGTTCGTCGCGGCAGGCCAGGCACCACGAAGCCCAGAAGTTGAGCACGACGACGCTCCCGCGGAGCCGGGCCAGCGCGAGCGTGTCGCCGAGCGGTCGCGCGAGTGGCGGTTCGCCGGGTGCGAAGACGGTGAGGGCGAAATCAGGCGCCGGGCGGCCGGGCAATGGCGAGACGATCTCGCGCGGATCTCGCGTCAGCCCCCAGGCGAGCAGCAGGATCACCGGTACCGCCGACAGCGCGGCGAGAAACGCCCGCCGCCAGTTCATGCCTGCACCTCTTCGCCGCCGCGCGATCGGGGCGGAATGACGCCGAACACCGCGCCCAGGCAGATGATGCCTCCGCCAATCCAGATCCACGGCACGAGCGGCTCGCGGATCATCTTGATCGTCGCACCCGAACCGTCCGGGCGGAACGCCACGAGGTTGAGGTACGTGTCGCCAAGCAGGGTGCTTCGCACGTCGGGCGTCGGGATCGGTTGCTGCGACGTCGGATAGAAGTTCATCCGGGGCGAGAGGACAGCGACCGTGTCACCGCCCCGCTCGATCGCCACCGTTGCGCCGATGACCTGGCGCTGCGGCTCCTCGCGGCCCCAGACCTCGCGCAACCGGGCCGTGATCCCGTCCACTTCCATTGACTCACCCAGCTTCAGGTTCGCCTCCGACTCGGTGCGGAAGGTCGAACTCGCCGCGATGCCGACCGCGAAGACCAGTACACCGATGTGGGCCAGGTAGCCACCAAACCGGCGCGGAGTTCCTCGCGCGACCCGCCAGATGGCGAGGTGGAGCGGCTCACCGCGCGCCGTCCGCCGGCCGCGGCCCCCGTGGACGAACTCACCGACGTTGGCGGCGACCGAGAACCCCGCAAACAGGAACGTGAGCACCGCGTACGGTGCGCGCGTTCCGAGTGCGATGGCCGCGACTGCCGCCGCGATGCCGAACCCGGCCGGAATCATGAGTCGGCGGCGAAGTGCCGCAGGATCACCACGCCGCCACGGCAGCGCCGGTCCGACACCCATGAGGAACAGAAGCAAGACCATCACCGGCAGCGTCATGCGATTGAAAAACGGCTCGCCAACGCTGACCTTCACGCCCCGCACGGCTTCGGCGACCAGCGGGAACAGCGTGCCGGTCAGGACCGTGAACATGAATACCGTAAGCAGCAGGTTGTTGACCAGGAAGACGGCGTCGCGCGAGAGCGGCGAGTCGAAGCGTCCATCCGTGCGCAGTCGTTCGGAGTTGCCGGCAACAAGCACGAGAGCCGCCACCAGGACGACGGCGATGAACGCGAGGAAGTAGTAGCCGATCGTGCCGGAAGCGAAGGCGTGAACCGAGGAAATGATCCCGCTGCGCGTGAGGAACGTGCCGAGAATGGTGAGGGCGAAGGTGCCGACGATGAGGTTGAGGTTCCACAGCTTCAGCATCCCGCGTCGTTCCTGGACCATCACGCTGTGCAGGAATGCCGTCGCGGTGAGCCACGGAATGAACGACGCGTTCTCGACGGGGTCCCAGGCCCAGTAGCCACCCCAGCCCAGGACTTCATACGACCACCACATCCCGGCGATGATCGCTGCGGTGAGCATCAACCATGCGGTGACCGTCCACCGACGTGCCGCCCGGATCCACTCGTCCGACGCGATCTGCCCGGCCAGGAGCGCCCCCACGGCAAACGCAAACGGCACGGACATTCCCACGTAGCCGAGGTATAGGAGTGGCGGATGCACCGCCATGAGGATGTGGTTCTGGAGAAGCGGATTCGGGCCCGGACCGTCCGCCGGTACCGGGGACACGGCATGAAACGGGTTCGCCGGCCCGACGAGCAACACGTGGAAGAACAGGGCGATCAGGAGCAGCACGACCCCGGTGTACGGAACCAGCAGGCCCTCGCGTCGGCGATTGATGTACACCACGGCGGCGGCGTAGAGGGCCAGCACCCACGCCCAGAAGAGAATTGAGCCTTCCAGCGCGCCCCAGAGCGAAATGGCCGTGTAGAAGGCCGGCGTCGCGCGGCTGCCGACCTGTGCGACGTACGAAATCGAGAAGTCGTGCCGCAGCAAGGCGACCATCATCGTGACTGTGGCAACCGTCACCAGGGCGAAGTTGGCGTACACGGCGCCCTGGACCACCGCGACCCACCGCAGGCGCCCACGCGCCAACGCGAAGGGCGCCACGACCCCACCCACCACGCTCGCGATCAGCGCGAACCACAGCGCGTCGAGGGCGAGGAGTCGCGTCACGGACCTGCGCCCTTGAACAACGTCTTGTACGCCTCGCGCGGGTGCTCGCCCGCTTTCGGGGCACGGTATTCGTTCGTGTGCTTGATGATGAGCGTGGAGGCGGCGAACACCGAGTCACGTCCGAGTCGCCCCTCGACCACGACCCCCTGCCCGTCCCGGAACATCTGCGGGGGCTGCCCCGTGGACACGACGCGAATCACGCTCTGCGTGGTATCGGTGATGTCAAAGCGCAGGGCGCGCGCGGATTCGTTCCAATCCACCGAGCCGGGACGCACGAGGCCGCCAAGCCGCACCGGCGAATCCACGGCGTCAGTCCCGCGGGCGAGCAGCTCGTGCGGTTCGAGGAAGTACACGATGTTCTTGTCGAGGCCGCCGTAGATCAGCCATCCGAGCAGGGCGACGACAAGTGCGGCGCCCGAGCTGACCAGCACGGGCAGCTTGCGCCGCGGTGCCGAAACTTGTTCCGTCATGACTCACGCTCCGCTGTATCGAGACGTTGCCGTGCGGCACGATGCGCGCGGGCGAGCCACGCGAGGTAGCCGAGCAACACGGCCCAGGTCAGTCCGTATGCCGCGTACACGAATGCATTTCCGCTATCCGCCATGGTTCGCCCCCAGCGCCGCCGCCATCGCCCGGTTTTCCGCCGCCCGCTCCGTCAGCGCGGCTGCATACCGGCTGTGAATGAGATACACCGTGACCAGCAGGACCGCCGTCAGGTTGAGCCGAACCCCGATCACGTATTCCGGGTCGAGGGAAGACGGGCTGGACTGCACCTGATGCAGCGTTCGCCACCATCGCACCGACATGTACACGATCGGCACGTTGAGCGCCCCGAGGATTCCCACGGTCGCCGACCACGTCGCACGGCGCTCGGGGTCGTCCACAAAGGCGCGAAGCGCGAGATAGGCAGTCGCGAGCAGGAACAGGACGAGTGTCGAGGTCAGCCGTGGATCCCAGGCCCACCAGACGCCCCACGTCGGCTTGGCCCAGAGCATCCCGAGCGCCAAGGTCAGGCCGGTCATGACGGCTCCGACCTCAGCGGCCGATGCCGCGAGCAGGTCGGCGCGCTCGCTGCGCAGCATGAGGTAGCGGACGCTCCCGATCAGCACGACCAGATAGCACACAAACATGTTCAGTGCGATCGGGAAATGCACATACATAATCTTCTGGAGGTGCCCCATATCGCGGTCCGGCGGCGAAATCACGACCGCCACCACCTGTGCCACGACGAGTGAGGCGATCGCGAACACGCCAAACAGTCGCCAGCGCCCCGGCGCCGGCGGCGCAATGACATCAGTCTCCTGCCGAGTGGTCGTCATGCGTCAATCACCGCGTCGAATGCCAGGAATCCCGCGAGCAGGAAGAGCAGGTCGAAGCCGGCCAGCAGGCTGATCCATGCCCCTGCTTCATTCATCAGGTCGCCCGCCATCAGGGCCTTGGTGCCCTGCACGGCGGCCAGCAGCACCGGCACGAGCATCGGGAACAGGAGCAGCGGGAGCAGCACCTCGCGCGCGCGGCTCCGGCTTGCGATGGCGGCGTAGAACGTGCCCAGCGCTGTGACGCCGACAGCGCCAAGGCCGATGATCCCGAGCACGGCCGGCCAGGCACGCGGAATCGTGACCTGAAACAGCACCATGCTCGCCACCACCACGATGGCGATCAACAGGCCCACGAACGCAAGATTCGCGAGGAGCTTGCCGACGTAGATCGCGCGGCGGGAGCCGGGGTAGAGCAAGAGCATTTCCAGCGCGCCGCCGTCGAGCTCGACCTGGAACGAGCGCCCGAAGGCGAGCACGGAGGCGAAGAGGGCCGCCAGCCAGAGTGCGCCCGGCGCGGCCGCACGCACGGCGCCTGAATCGGGACCCAGCGCGAAGCCGAACAGCAGCAGGATCGTCAGGGCAAGCGACACGACGGCATTGAACCCGGCCTTCGAACGCCGCTCGGTCGTGAGGTCCTTCCACGCGACGGCGCGGGCACGGGCAAACTCGGCGGCGAAGGAATCGCTCACGCCGGGAGCTCCTCGGGCGCCACGCGCCCGCCCCGAAGGCCGAACCAGCGCGTCAATACCGGCGCCGCCGATGCGGTGTCATGAACGACAACCAGCGCGGACCCTCCGCCGGAAACAGTTTCGCGGATCGTGGCATTCACCAATGCGATCCCGGCGGTGTCGAGATTGTTGTACGGCTCGTCGAGCAGGAGCAGCCGCGGCCGCAGCATGCGCAAGCGCGCGAGCGCCAGTCGCCGGAGCATGCCGCTGGAGAATCCCCGCACACGCTGGTCCGCCAATCCTGCGAGTCCGACCTCCTCGAGCGCTGCGTCGGGTGAGGCGCTCGGCTGCTCGCCCATGCGACGCACGAACTCGAGGTTCTCACGCGCGGTCAGTTCCTCGTACATGCCAGGCGCGGGCGGGAAGAAGCCGACCAGTCGCCGCACATCGCGCGCGGACTGCCTCACGTCGAAACCAAACACGGCCGCGTCGCCGGCGGTCGGCCGGAGCAAGGTGCAGAGGATACGGAGCAGCGTGCTCTTCCCGGACCCGTTTTCTCCGATAAGGCCGACGGCCTCACCGGGCGCAACGGAAAGCGACGCGCCGGTAAGCACCCAGCGAGAGCCGAACCGACGGGCCACGCGGCGAGCATCGATCGCAAGTGAAGTGGAAATGGCGGTGTCGATTTCGAGAAGTCGAGTGGAGCGTATCGGGATCGAACCGATGACCTCCTGGTTGCAAACCAGGCGCTCTCCCAGCTGAGCTAACGCCCCGCAAACAAGCATGAAATATACGTGGCGCGCCACCGACACTTCACGCGCTGGAGGCAGGTCGAACGCCACCTACTGCATGGAACCGGCCGCCCGGCGTACGAATATTTTCATGCGGATCATCCACCGGCCCTGACAGACCAAGTACCGCTCCATCCCCGCCCTATTCCCGCCCCTATGGAAGCCGCCCCAGCGCCAAGCCGGCGCACCGTGACCGTTCCCTGCCAGTTCTGCGGCACGTGGAACCGCGTTGATATGGCGCGAGTGGCCGACCGGCCGAAGTGCTCCGAATGTGCCAAGCCGATCCTGCTCGACCGGCCGTTTGGTCTTTCGGATGCCACGTTCGATCGCGTCATCGCGGCGGCCGAAGTGCCGGTGATCGTGGACTGCTACGCCGACTGGTGCGGCCCCTGCCGGATGATGGCGCCCGAGCTGGACTCATTCGCGTCGCGCCACGCGGGCGCGGTGTTCACCGCCAAACTCGACACCGACCGGAACCAGAAGACATCGCAGCGCTTCTCCATCCGGAGCATTCCGACCTTGCTGCGATTCGAAGGCGGGGCGAAGACCGCCGAACGCGCCGGCGCGCTTCGCCTCGCTGAGATCGAACGGTTCGCGGGAGTCGCGCCAGACGCTTAGGGGGCGGCCCGCGGCCCCCTCGCTGCCGCGGGAACGTCAGGGCGGACCGAAGCCCGCATGCGGGCTGACGGGATGCCTTGCAGCGGGCGGCGCGATGGCCCGCAACGCGCGCGGGGCGGCTCACGCCGCCCCGCGCCCACTGCCTTGACCAGCCCGTCACTCGTGGGCCGGCAACGGCTCCATCGTTTCGGGATCCACCGGGATCTGCACCTCATCGCGATACGGCGAGGTGAGCAAGAGGGTCCGGAACTTGGGGAACGCGTCCATGAAGGACGTGTAGCTGAACCCCCAGACGCCGAGGAACCCGAGGAAGATCCCGACTTCCCAGAGGCCGAACGGCGCGTTCGACACCGCGCCATAGACCGTCGGGTACACCTCGATGTACCGCTGGATCCAGATGCCGGCCAGGCTGCACACGGCAAAGAAGATCATGGTCGGCGAGAACGTCTTGGCCTTCACCGAGAGGAGGCCGAAGAACGGCAGCGCGAACGTCAGCACGACGATGGCGACGGTCCAATTGGTCCACGCATGGGTCAGGCGCTGCGTGAAGTAGTGCGTCTCTTCGGGGACGTTGCCGTACCAGATGACGAGGTACTGGGCAAACGTGATGTAGCCCCAGAACGCGGTGAAACCGAAGCACAGCTTGCCGATATCGTGAAAATGGGTTTCGGTCACGAGGTCTTCAGCGCCGAGACGGTTCCGCCAGAATCGGACGAGCATCGCGAAGCTCATCAGCGAGACGAGCCAGCCGCCCATGAACACCTGCCAGCCGTACATGGTGCTGAAGAACCACGGGTTCAACGTCATGGACTGGTCCCAGGCGAGCACGATCCAGCCGAACGCGAACGCAAAGCCCATCCACACCGCGAGCTTGCCCTGCAGCGAGTGCGTCGAGTGCAGTTCCCGGCGCTCATCGCCGAACGTCGCCCGCATCCTGGCGCGGAGGCCGGCAGCCCAGGCCGCACCACCCTCGGCCGAAATGCCGACATCGAGGCGCACCGACGTCCAGATGTACCAGAGCTGGATCAGTGCGATGATGGCAAAGACGACCAGCGAGCGCAGCTGGAAGAACGTGTGCCCGAGGTACACTTGCTTCTCGTGCGGATACTCCGAGAGCGAGTTCCACCACGGATACACCTGCTCCTTGCCGACGAACAGCATGAGCACGAGGCCGAT
>Ga0194132_10003934_pt1 | contig 25826 bp, 22 predicted proteins | sample TA2KigOf80mmetaG_FD_148612 | JGI IMG/M metagenome (GOLD analysis project Ga0194132, IMG submission 148612) | Freshwater microbial communities from Lake Tanganyika, Tanzania - TA2015054 Kigoma Offshore 80m | ecosystem: Environmental > Aquatic > Freshwater > Lake | place: Tanzania: Lake... | reverse complement strand
GCTGCTGGTGACCGCGCCGGTCCTGATCTTGACCCTATTCATCCAGAAGGAGATCGTCGGCGGCCTGACCGCCGGCGGAGTCAAGGGCGGCTGAGGCCGCTGCTCAGTCGGCGTTCGCGATCTTGAGCTCGGCGAGCACGCCCTCGGCGATCTGCCTGCGGCGGCCGGAGGTGATCTTGGCGTGGAGCGTCAGGATGGCGCGCGATCCGGTCGTGACGAAGAGGAACGGGAAAATCGCGGTCAAAGCACGCCAGCAACGCCTCGTGGCACTTCGTCAGCGTGGGTGCGTCTGGCCATCGCTGTTGTGCCCGCCGATAGTTCGGCGCGAGAGCGTCGAGGTCGGGCATCAGTCACCGCTCCCGAGGAACCGGGCGGAGCCCTCGACCTGTAGCTTGCTGGAGAGGAGTTCCGGCAGGAGCGCGTCGCGCAGGGTGACGAGCGTGCGAGATTCATAGATGCTCGCACTAATACGCTTCAACATAGCCTTGTTCAGCCGGACTCTGGGAACCGAAATCTCGGAGATTGTTGCCGGTGGCCTCACCGACCTCGGTTTCAGCTGCCGCATCCAGATGTTCACCTTTGAGCCAGCCTGCATGAATATCGTCATGCCGGCGGTCCTGTTCCCAATGAGCGAGATCGACCGCATCCCCCGAACGACGATGTTCTACAACACCGAGGATCTTGAGCATCAGCCGGAGGAGAAGCAGCGCGTCGTGATCGAACTGGCCCGCCGCGGGTTTCCGGTCTGGGACTACGCGCGCAAGAATCTCGCCTGGTTCGCAGCGCAAGGCTTCCCCGATCGCGTTCGTCATGTCCCGCTCGGCTACGCCAAAGCGATTGACCGGGTCCGTCGCCGGCCGTGGGAAGAGCGCGACATCGACGTGCTCTTCTACGGGAAGCTCTCACAGCGTCGCGTTGACGTGGTCGCCGCTCTCATGCAGACGAATCTGACGGTCGGCGTCTTCTCGCATGCCTATGGCGACCTGCGCGACGACCTCGTCTCACGGTCCAAGCTCGTGCTCAACATTCCCGCGAAGGCTTCCTTCGTGGCGGAATGCCCGCGATCCACTTTCCTGGCGGCCAATCAGAGGCTCTGCATCGCCGAGCGGCCCTCCTACCCGCTGCAGCCGGGATGGTCGGACGCCATCCACTACGTCGCTTATTCCGAGCTGATCGCGACTTGCCAGGCGCTCGCTTCCAATCGCGACGCGGTGCTCGCGCTCGAAACCAAAGCCTATGCCGCTATGCGCGCGCTCCCAATCTCGACGGGCCTCGCCGAAGCCCTCGCCGCAGTAACCCCGCGCGCCGTATGACCGAGCCGCAGATCCCTCTCTTCCGCGTCTCGATGCCACCACGCGGCGAGCTGATGCCGCGCCTAGAGCAGGTGCTCTACAGCGGCATGGTCGGCGAAGGCGAGGAGGTGCGGAAGTTCGAGCAGCGCTTCGGCGACTGGCTCGGCGGAAGGCCGGTGCTCTCCTTCTCTTCCGGCACGGCGGCGCTGCACACGGCGCTGATGATGACCGGCGTCGGACCGGGCGACCAGGTGATCTCGACCGCGATGACCGCCGAGCCCTCCAACATGGCGATCAGGCATTGCGGCGCCGAAATCGTCTGGGCCGATGTCGACCCGATGACCGGCAATCTCGATCCGACCTCCGTCGCGGCCGCGATCAGCGCGCGCACCAAGGCGATCCTCGTCGTCCACTATGGCGGCCACCCGGCCGATCTCGACGGGCTGCGTCGCGTCGCTGCCGACGCCGGCGTGATGCTGATCGAGGATGCGGCGCATGCGCTCGGCGCGCGCTGGCGCGGCCTTCCGATCGGCGGCAGCGGCGCGATAACGATGTTCTCGTTCCAGGCGATCAAGCACATGACCACCATCGACGGCGGCATGCTGGCGATCGACGATCCGGAGCGCCTGCCCGAGGGGCGCCGGCTCCGCTGGTTCGGCATCGACCGCCAGCAGGACCGGCTTTCCGTCGAGGTCTCGGAGGTCGGCTACAAGTATCACATGAACAACGTGACCGCGGCCATCGGCCTGGCACAGATGGACCACATCGACGGCGTGATCGCGCGGCACACCGACAACGGTCGCTGGTTCGATCGCGCCCTCGCGCAAATCCCCGGGCTCGTCCCGAGCCCGCATCCGCCGCACGCGGAGCCCTCATACTGGTTCTACACGGTGCTGGCCGAGCGCAGCGCCGATCTGCAGCGCGCGCTTGCCGAGGCCGGCATCGCCTCGTCGAAGATCCATCGCCGCAACGACCTGCATCCGGTCTTCGCCTCGAGCAAGCGACCGCTCCCCGGCCTCGACCGGTTCTGGGAACGGGCGCTGCACATTCCCTGCGGCTGGTGGGTCGACGATGCCGCGCGCGAGCGCATCGTCGCCGCGATCCGGCGCGGATGGTAGCGATGCCTCGCCTGCCCCTCTTCTGCGTGCCGCACTCGGCCGACGAGGCCGCGGTGCTGGCACCGGTACTGGCCAGCGGGCGCCTCGCCGGCGGCCCCCTGGTGACCGAGTTCGAAGCGAAACTGGCTGAACGCAGCGCCGTCCCCGCCTGCGTCGCGACCTACGATAACTCCAGCGCGTTGTCGCTGGCGCTCCGCCTCGTCGGCGTCGGTTCCCGAGACGAAGTTGCGGTCTCTCCCATGGCCTGCACCGCGACGGTGATGCCGATCACGATGATCGGCGCACGACCGCGATGGATCGACGTCGATCCGCGCACGGGAATGCCAACCGCTTCGCACCTGATTGCCGGCCTTACGCCGTCGACCAAGGCTCTTGTCGTCTATCACTGGGCGGGCGACGTCGCGCCCCTGGCCGAGCTGGATGACGCGTGCCGGGATCGCGGCATCGCATTGATCCAGGACGCCTCGGCGGCGTTCGACGCGACCTATCGCGACCGACCCATCGCTGCCGCTGGCGGGCAGGCCACGATCCAGTCCTTCTATCCGACGCGTCCGCTCTCGACGGCCGAAGGCGGCGCCGTCCTGATCGCCGATCGGTCTCTGATCGAGCGTTCGCAGCGTCTGCGGCGGTTCGGCATCGAGCAGCGGACCTTCCGCCTGCCTTCGGGCGACCTCAATCCGGCGAGCGACATCCCGGAAGCCAGCGGCAATGCGCAGATGGGAAGCCTCGCTGCCGCGCTCGGCCTTCGCCAGCTCGCCGACGCCGGCGCGCGTGTCAGGCGGAACCAGGCGGTCGGGACCTTCTACGACGACGTCCTGCGCAATGTTCCCGGCCTTACCTTGCTCGACCGACCGGCGGAGCGGAAGTCGAGCTACTGGGCCTATGCGCTGCGCGCGGAGAATCGAGACGGGCTGGTCCGCAAGCTGACCGAGCACGGCATCGGCGCCCAACGCCTGCATCTCCGCGTCGACGCCTATTCCTGCTTCGACGGCATCCGTCGCGATGACCTCGAGGGCGTCGACGTCTTCGACCGCGAGAACGTCGCGATCCCGTGCGGGTGGTGGCTATCGGACGAAGGCCACGAGGAGATCGTGGCTTGCCTCAAGAGCGGCTGGTGATCAGTCGAAGGTGATCGTCGGCTTGAAGTAGAGCGTTCCTTCGATCCAGGTCGCGTCCATCCCGGTCTTGGACAGCATCGAAAGTGCCGCCGCACGCGTGTTGACCAGCGGCTTGCCACCCTCGTTATAGGAAGTGTTGAGCAGGATCCCGGCTCCCGTCTCCGCCTTCATCGCCCCGAGCAGGTCCCAGAGCACCGGATTGGCATCGCGATCGGGCACCGCCTGCACGCGCGCCGTGCCGTCGACATGCGTCACCGCGCCGAGGTCGCGCCGCCACCGCTCGCGCGCTCGCGCGCCGAGGAGCATGTAAGGGTCGGGTTGCGGGGTCTCGAAATACTCGTCGAGATCGGGCGCACGGCAGACCGGCGCGAAGGGCCGCCACCACTCGCGCTTCTTGATCCGCTGGTTGATGTGATCTTTCATCGCCGGATCGTTGGCGGCGGTCAGGATGCTGCGGTGACCGAGGGCGCGCGGTCCGATTTCCGAGCGCCCCTGGACGACGCCGATGATCCGTTGCCGCGCCAGCCACCGCGCCATCTGCTTCAGGTTGGCCGGGTCCGAGAGATCGAAGGCGCGGATCGAAACATCCGCGCCGAGCGCCGGCGGCGTCGCGCCCGTGACGAGCATGCCTTTGTAGGGCGAGCGTCGGCGGGCGAGATCGACTGCCGGGAAGTGCGGGAGCGCACCGGTCAGTCCGCAATGGCCGAGCGCCGCGGCACCGAGCGAAATCCCACGATCGTCGCAGTTCGGCGGCACGAAGAAGTCCTCGACCTCGTCCAGCCCGGCCAGGCGCTCGTTGGTGACGATGTTGAGGGCGCAGCCCCCCGAGACCACGAGCCGGCGCGAGCCGGTCGCCGCGACCAGATCGCGCGCCGCTTCGCAGGCGATCTGCGTGAACGCCTCCTGCATGGAGGCGACGATGTCGCGCGAGTCCTGATCCTCGGCCGACAGGCGGTTGAGGTAGAGACCGGGATTCCATTTCGGCGAAGGCGGAGCGATGAAGGACTGGCAGTGATGCTCGCCCTGCATCATGCAGGTCAGGTACTCGGCATAGTCTCCGTTCGTGAACCACTCGCGGAAGCCGAGGACGAGATCGGGCTTGGCCGAGCCGTACGCCTGAAGCCCCATGACCTTGCCGGCGAAGTCGAGAAACTGGCTCGAACTTGCGGTGCTGGCGATCTCGCGCAGGAACCAGCCGAAGGCGCCGTATCGCAGCCCCATCAGGAAGCGGTCATGCCAGTCGGGCAGGCAGGCGATCTCGACCCCGTCGTAACGATAGGCCATGGTGCCGCAGCAGGTCCCATACCCGTCGTAGACCAGGATCGCCGCGTCCTCGAAGCCGGCCATGTACAGCGCACCCGCGGCATGCGCCATCGAATGGCAGCAGAGGTGCACCGGTGTTTCCGGCTTCACGCCGCCGAGCGGCAAGGAGAAGCGCATCCCCGGCGTCGGCCATAGCTCGGTGTTGCCGACGACGCCGACCGGATGCAGCTTTCGGCCGAAATGCGTCGCTCGCTGGACGAGCGGATTGACGTCGAGCCGGCCATGCATGTCGTCGGCAAAGATGACCGCGTCGACTTCGGCCGGATTCACGCCGGTCGTCAAGAAGGCGGCTTCGACCGCCGCCTGCATCGCGCCGAGCCCGGCGGCATGCTTGAGATCGAGGACGCGCTCGGACTCGACCGTGACGATGACCTCGCCATCGCGCATCAGCGTAACGTTGGCATCGTGTCCGGAGTGAAGACCGAGCAGAAGCATCTGCGCCTTTCCGCCGACGCCGGAGGATACGCTCGCGCACGATGCGTGCCCGAGGGGAAGACGAGTAGTAACATCGCGCCGATATGGAGAAAAACCTACAATTCGCCGACGAGGAACTGATCGCCTTCCGCGCCGGCGAGCGGGTCGGCGCGTCGCTCGTGACGCTCATGGAAGCCGAGTTCGTCGCCGCCAAGGAAAGAACCGGGCGCCTCGTGCGACTCTATCCGGACCTCTTCGCGTCTCCCCGGTTCGGCCGTCTGTTCGGACTAGCTACCCGAGGCGCGCTCCATGCCACCTGCGCCGTCCGCTTGTTCTCGATGAAGGTCGGCGCACAACAGAGAATGGGAGCGATGATCGGCTTCGTCGTCACCGATCCGCGCCATCGCGGGCAGGGACTCGGTATGCGCCTGATGCGGGCGGTGGAGTCGTCTCTCGCCGAGGACGGCGTCGAGCTCGGCGTGCTCTGGGCGCGCCGCGTCGATCTCTATCGGACTCTGGGTTGGCAGTTGTCGGATGCGAGCCTGCTAGGGCGCTGGAAAGGCCCTGCCAAGTCTGTCGGAGCATCCTGGACACGCGCGCCGCTGCCGGACGCGTTGCGGCGGCGACTCAATCGCCTGCGCCCGGCGCCGGCGGTCGCGCGTCCGCTCCATGTCTATGACAAGCGGCCCTATCCGGCCGACCGCCTCTCGGTCGCGACGGTCCCCGGCGCCTACGCCCTGATCGGAGAGTCGGGGGGGACCGGCTATGCCTTCGAAACCGGCGGCTCGCCAGAAGGCGCGGCTAGGCTTCTCGGCGAGGCATCGCGGCGCTGGCCGGATCTGCGCGTGAACGGCTGCAAGGGAGAAGCGATCTCCCGCCATCTCGAGCGCGAAGGCCTCGTCGCCTTCGAGGCGAATCCGCTCGCGATGTGGAAAGTGCTGCGCGGCGGCCTCGATCTTCGCCGCGTCCCCTGGGTTCCGTATTTCGACCGGGTCTGACCGTCAGGCGACCGAGCCGCGCCTCGGCGGCGCCTTGTGCCGGTTGGCGTCCTTGTATCCGAGCGTGTCCTCGGCGATCAGCGTGCGCTGCACGGCCGGCGCGCCCTCGCCCATGTTCAGCATGTCGATATAGCCGGTGAACTTGCGGATCGGATACTCGTCGGCGAGCGCGTAGCCGCCGAAGATCTCCGCGGCGGCGGACGAGGCGTGGCGCGCGGCGATCGAGGCGAAGTACTTGGCCTGCGCCGCCTCGCGGCCGGCCGGTTCGCCCTTGTCCATGGTCCAACCGAGCCTGCGGACTAGGAGGCGCGCGGCCTCGACATTCACCGTCATGTCGGCGATCAGCTGCTGCACCGACTGCGTGCGGCCGATGGGCTGGCCGCGGATGACGCGTTCGCGCGCATAAGCCGAGGCCGAGTCGAGACAAGCCTGCGCGAGGCCGAGCAGCCGCGCCGAGACCGTGAGCCGCCCGTATTCGAGCGCGGTCATCGCGATCTTGAAGCCCTGCCCCTCTTCGCCGAGACGGTTCTCCTCCGGCACCTCGACATCGTCGAGGAACACCGCGCAGCTGCGGAAGGCGCGCGACAGGCCGGACATCGCGACCGGATCGGCGCGGTAGCCCCTCATCTTCTTCGGCTCGAGGATGAAGGCGGTGATGCCGCTGGCGCCCAGCGACGGATCCGTCTTGGCGAAGAGGAGGCCGGCATCGCACTCGTCGGAGAAGGTGATGAACATCTTCGAGCCGTTCAGCACATAGCGATCGCCCTGCTTCTTCGCCGTCGTCCGCATGTTGCCGGCGGGGTCCGAGCCGCCGCCAGGCTCGGTCAGCGCGAACATGCCGATCTTCCGGCCGGCGACCAGATCCGGGACGAAGCGCCGGACCTGGTCCTCCCGCCCCCAGTTGAAGAGGGTGAGCGGACAGGTCATGCCCTGCAGGTTCATGCAGTAGCCGAAGCCGGGCTCCAGCCGCGACACGGTCTCCGAGATCAGGCCGACCGCCTGGAACCCGAGCGCCGAGCCGCCGACCGATTCCGGGAAGGCAGCACCGAACACCCCCGCCTCGCCGAGCGCCTTCACCGCTTCCCGCGGAAAGCGTCCCTCGCGCTCGGCGATCTTCGCCGCCGGCTGCGCCACCTCGACCATCAGCCGCTCGACGGCGTCGCGCGTCGCGACGAGATCGGGGGGAAGGGTGAAATCCATTGTATCGGCCTCGTCGTCCCCCTCGCCGGCTCGGCCGAGGGAGGGTTTCATGGGGTGCTGCGCCGGCCTATGCTAGCGCATGTCTTCCTTTTCCCCGATCTCGCTCGACGATCTCGTCGCCCAGGTGCCCGACGGCGCGCTGCTGGCGGTGCCGGCGGATTACTCCGGCGCGCCGATGGCGGCGACGCGGGCGCTGATCCGGCGCGGCGCGAAAAACCTCCGCCTCGTCACCGTGCCGCAATCGACCTTGCAGGCCGATCTCCTGATCGGCGCCGGCTGCGTCGCCGAGGTCGAGACCGCGGCGGTCACGCTCGGTGAGTTCGGCATTGCCCCCTGCTTCACCCGCGCGGCGCTGGCGAAAACCATCAAGGTGATCGACGCGACCTGCCCGGCCATTCACGCGGGGCTGCAGGCGGCGGAGAAGGACGTGCCGTTCCTGCCGATCCGAGGCATCCTCGGCAGCGACCTGGTGAAGCATCGAACGGATTGGAAGACGGTCGACAACCCGATGGGTGGAGGCGGCGACCCCATCCTGCTGATCCCGGCGATCAAGCCCGACGTCGCGCTGTTTCACGCGCCGATGGCCGATCTGGAAGGCAATGTCTGGATCGGCCGCCGGCGAGAGCTCGCGACAATAGCGCATGCCGCGAAGACGACGCTGGTCACCGTCGAGCGCTTGCATGACGGATCGTTCTTCGACGACGAGAGGCTCGCTGCCGGCGCGCTACCGGCCTTCTACATCCAGGGCGTCGCCGTCGCCGAGCGGGGCGCGGCGCCGGTCGGCCTCTTCGGCGAGTACGAGCCGGACATCGACCACCTCCGCGCCTATGCGAAGGAAGCGCGCACCGAGGACGGCTTCGCCGCATACCTCGCCCGCGAGGCCGGGACCGCCAAAGCCGCGGCATGAGCGAGTGCAAGCCCGAGGAGCTGCTGGCGGCGACGCTGGCTGCCCAGATCCCTGACGTCCGTCACATCGCCGTCGGTGCCGCTTCGCCGATCCCGGCAGCGGCCGCGCTGCTGCATCAGGCGCGCTCGAAGGAGCGCGTGCACGTCACCATCCTGCACAGCCGCCGCTACAACAGCTTCACGGATGGCGGGCGCGAGCTGTTCGACGCGGCGGCACAAGGGCGCATCGACGTGTTCTTCCTCGGCGGCGTGCAGATCGACGGCGAGGCCAACATCAACCTCGTCGGCCTCGGCGAGTATCCGGACCTGACGCAGCGTTTTCCCGGCAGCTTCGGCTCGCCCTACATGGCCTTCGTCGTGCCCAACGTGATCCTGTTCCGCGAGGAGCACTCGCCGCGTACGCTGGTGAAGGAGGTCGACTTCGTCTCGGCGCCCGGCTGGAGCCCCGAGGGCGTCTGGCGGCGCGGTGGGCCGAAGGCGCTGGTTACCGGTCTCGCCGTCATGGCTTTCGACGCGACGCGGCGATGCTTCCGGCTCTCCTCGGTGCATCCGGGGCGCACGGCCGCGGAGGTACGGGCCGCCACCGGCTTCGAATTCGACATGCCGGACTGCGTCCCGACGACGACGGTTCCGGATGCGGCCACGCTCGGCTTGCTCCGCGGTTCGATCGCGGCCAAGCTCCGCGAGTTCTATCCGGACTTTGCCGCCCGCGTCTTTCCCGTGCCCGCTTGAACGTCTCCCGGAGCCGTTGATGTCTCAATCTTCCGGCGCGCTCGCCGGCCTCAAGGTCATCGATCTGTCGCGCGTGCTCGGCGGCCCCTACGGCACCATGACCTTGGGCGACCACGGCGCTGAGGTGATCAAGATCGAGCCGCCTCAGGGCGACGAGACGCGCGGCTGGGGCCCGCCCTTCAAGGACGGCACCGCGAGCTACTTCATCGGCGTCAATCGCAACAAGCGCGCGCTCGCGCTCGACTTGACCAAGCCCGAAGGCCGCGAGGTGCTGCTGCGCCTCCTCAAGGATGCCGACGTGCTGGTCGAGAACTTCAAGACCGGCACGATGGAGAAATGGGGCCTCGGCTATGAGGACGTTCTGTCGAAGCAGTTCCCTAAGCTGATCCATTGCCGCGTCTCGGGCTTCGGCTCCGACGGGCCGCTTGGCGGCTTCCCCGGCTACGACGCCGTCGTGCAGGGGATGAGCGGCATGATGAGCATCAACGGCACGCCGGAATCCGGATCGACACGGCTCGGCATCCCCATGGTCGATCTCGCCACGGGCCTCAATGCCGTGATCGCCATCCTGATGGCGGTGATCGAGCGGCAGAAGTCCGGCAGGGGCCAGTTCTGCGACGTCACGCTCTACGACACCGCCGTCGGCCTGCTGCATCCGCAAGCCGCGAATTATTTTCTCTCCGGCAAGACGCCGGGCCGCGTCGGCAACGCGCATCCGAACATCGCGCCCTACGACAAGTTCAAGACCGCGACCGGCGAGGTCTTCCTCGGCATCGGCAACGACAGCCAGTTCCAACGTCTCTGCCAGCTGCTCGGCAAGACGACGCTGCCCGAGGATGCGCGCTTCAGGACCATGGCCGACCGCAACGTCAATCGCACGGCGCTGACCGTCGAGCTCGAGGCGGCGCTCGCCTCCCGCGACGGCAAGACGCTCTGCGACACCCTGCTGGCCGAAGGCGTGCCGGCGGGCCAGGTGCTCGACATCCCGGCGGTGATGGCGCACCCGCACACGCTCCATCGGCAGATGACGATCGAAGGCGAAGACGACTATCGCGCCTTCGGTGCACCGATCAAGCTCTCGCGGTCCAAGGCCGGCTTGCGCTCGGTGCCGAAGAAGTTCGGCGCCGACAACCGCACGATCCTCGCCGAGGCCGGCTACTCGGCCGCCGAGATCGACACACTCATCGCGTCGGGCATCGCTCCCGACAAGCCGAAGGCCCCGCCCAAGGCCTGATCCTTTTCCTCGTTCGTTCTCCCAGGAGCTCATCTATGGCTGCGTCGAAGATCTGGACCCGCGTCGACTACGAGAAGGATGGCAAGCAGATCGGCTGGCTGAACCTGCCGCATTCGGTGAACCGCTCCGCCTACGGCAACATCGCGATCCCCATCACCTGCATCAAGAACGGCAAAGGCCCGACCGTGCTGCTCATGGCGGGCACGCATGGCGACGAGTACGAAGGCCAGATCGGGCTCTGCAAGCTGGTGCAGAAGCTCGAGCCCTCCGACATCCAGGGCCGCGTCATCATCATGACCGCGTGCAACCTGCCCGCCGCGCTGGCGAGCGCGCGCGTCTCGCCGATCGACGAAGGCAACCTCAACCGCGCCTTCCCGGGCGATCCCGACTCGACGCCGACCTTCGCCATTGCGCATTACATCGACAGCGTGCTGTTCCCGCTGACCAACTACATCCATGACCTGCATTCCGGCGGCTCGTCGCTGCAGTACATGCCTTTCGCGTCCATCCGCTACGGCACCGACGACGCGGTCAACAAGCGCGCGCTGGAGGCGCTCAAGGCCTTCAATCCGCCGACCGGCTTCGTCTGGAAGCACACCGCCGACCAGCGTCTCGGCATCGCGCGCGCGGTCAGCCGCGGCATCGTCGCCCTCGGCGGCGAATTCGGCGGCGGCGGCGCGGTCGACATCAAGGGCGTGAAGATCGTCGAGCGCGGCCTCGACAACCTGCTCGCCCATATCGGCATCACCGACAAGTCGAAGACGCACAAGGTCGAGATGCCGACCCGCCTGGTCGAGCTCAAGGGCCGCGACTATTACGTCTATACCGACGAGGCGGGCCTGTTCGAGCCGGCGGCCGAGCTCGGCGACTGGATCAAGAAGGATCAGCTCGCCGGCTGGACCCATTTCGTCGACAACCCCGGCCGCAAGCCGGTGCCGAGCTACTTCCTCATGGACGGCCAGGTGATCTGCCGCCGCCATTTCGGCCGCGTCGAACGCGGCGACTGCGTCGCGCATCTGGCGACGAATTTCGAGGGGTGACCGACCCGCTCCAACGTCGCCGCGTCCTTCTCGCCAATCTCGCGCTTATGGTGACGGCGACCTTCTGGGGCACGCATATTCCGGCGTCGTGGTTCGTGCTGGCGCGCTACACGCCCTTCGAGGTGATCGTCGGGCGCTACGTGCTCGCCGTCCCGCTGCTCGTCATGCTGCTGGCGATCGAGACGCGGGCGACGGATGCGAGGCCGGAGCCGAAGCCGCTCCATCATCTCTGGATGCTGGGCGGCATCGGCATCCTGGGCTTCGCCACCTCCTACACGATCGGCATCTCGATCGCGGGGCAGCTGCAGGGATCGCTGATCTCCGCCGCCTCGCCGGTAGTCGGCGTCCTCGTCGCCTGGGCGCTGCGCGGCGCGCGGCCCGACGGCGCGATGCAGCTGGCGCTCGTCATGGCGCTGGCCGGCGCGATCATCGGCATCGCCGGCAGCCAGGATCTTTCGCGTGTCGGCCTGCCCGGCCTCGGCGAGGCGCTGATGATCTTCGGCAATGTGATGTGGAGCTGGTATTCGCTGGCCGCACAGGACTGGCTCAGGGGCTGGTCGCAGATCAGGGTCGCCACCTGGTCGATCGCGATGGCGGCGGTGACCGCCGTCGTCCTCATCGGCGGCATGATCTTCCTGGGCTATGCGCGCGTGCCGCCGCTCCCGGATCTCATCGACTTCCTGGTACTGCTGCATCTAGTCATTCCGGTGACCATTCTCGGCCTTCTGGGCTGGAACTACGGCGTGCGCGTGCTGGGGCTTTCCGTCGCCTCGCTCTATCTCAATCTTGTACCGGTAACGGCAGTATTGACCGTGGTGTTGCTGGGCGACGCACCCAATCTCTGGCAGCTCGTTGGCGGCCTCGTGATCGTCGCCGGCATCGCCCAGGCGCAGATCCGCCGCCTTAGCGCATAGCGCACCACTCCCGCCACATCGTCCGATAAGCAGCCTCGACCTCGCGCGCGTAGGAGCGCGGATCGGCGAGGCGGGAGGACATGACCCGTTCGCGCAGGCTGCTGCGGATCGCTGCCAGGCGTACTGCATCGCCGGCAAGCGTCGCGGCGATGCGTTTGTAGTCGGCCGGCGTGGCCGCGATCAGCTCCTCGAGCCCGACCTGGGTGAGATGGGTCACGCCGCAGCGCGCAGCGAAGCGGCGTCCGGCGAGAGTGATCAGCGGCACGCCCATCCACAGGGCTTCGAAGGTCGTGATGCCGCCACTGAAGGGAAAAGGATCGAGCGCGATGTCGATGCCGGCGACGCGCGCCAGATGCTTCGGTCGATCCGGCTCGGGACCGAGAAACCTCACCCGATCGGCTACGCCGAACGCAGCAAAGCGACCACGGAACGCTGCCTGGATCGTGGGATCGGCGAAGGCGCCTTGATATCCCAGCGCGAGGCGAGACCCGGGAACGGCGCGCAGCACCGAAGCCCAGAGCGCGATCACCTCGCCGTTGACCTTGGCCGGGTTGCTGAAGGAACCGAAGGTGACATGCCCGTTCGCCGACAGCGGCAAGGGGCCGGCGACCACATCCGCGCTCGGCAGATGGTGCTGATAGAGGCTCGGTATGCGCACGAGGCGCTCGGTCATTCCCTCCGCCGTGTCCTCCGGATGCAGGGCCGGGTCGGTAAGCCAATAGCCGACCGAGGCGAGTCCGCTGGTCGAGAGATTGTGCAGATTGACCTGGACCGGTGCCGGGGCCAGCGCGGCAACGCCGATGCGGTTGCCGGCGGTATGTCCGGCGAGAACGACCAGGATGTCTATTTGGTCGGCGCGAATCACCCCGGCGATCTCGAGATCGGTCCGGCCGACGGTCGAATGCCATAGCGGGACGAGGCGCTTCAGGCGCTCCGTGACCGCATCCGGCCTCGTCACCTCGGCATAGCAGAAAGGCTCGACCTGGTCGCGGTCATGCGCCGCGAGCAGTCCTTCGACGAGCCACGCGATCACATGGTCGCGGAGATCCGCGGAGAGATAGCCCACCCGCAGCCGGCGCGACGGATCGGGACGGTTCGAATGGTTCTTCGCGAGCGGAGAGAACGGCGCCGCGTGCTGCTTCTCCCAGCGCCGATACTCGGCGAACAGCTCGGCCTCGCCGAGCGCCGGGTCGTAGGTCAGGGCGAACAGCAGGTTGTTGTGAATGTCCGCCCGCCGCGGCGCGATGGCGAGAGCCCGCCGGAGACAACGCGTACCGAAATCGATCTCGCCGAGATCCAGCATCGAGAGCGCGAGATTGTTCAGCCCCTGCGCCGCGCCCGGATCGAGCGCGACCAATCGTCGACGAAGCCGGCACGCGTGGCCGAGCTCGCCGCGCAGCCGGACCAGATTGGCGAGCGTGCCGAGCGCCGTCCGCTCATGCGGGTCGAGCGCGAGTGCTCGCCGAAGGTGACGCAGCGTTTCCGTGTGGTCGAATGCCATCAGATACGCGGCGAGGCTCGACCTTGCCGCCGGCGAGCCGGGATCGAGGACGCAAGCGCGCCGCAGCGACGCCCGGATCTCATCCGGCGGCTGCAGCTCCTGCGGGATCCGTTGAAGTGCCAGCGCGAGCGCGTAATGCGCCTGCGCGAAATCGGCAGCAAGGCGAACAGCCTTTCTAAGCGTAGCGACGGCACCATCGACCGTCCCGGCTTCCGCCAGCGCGTCGCCCAGGTTCAGCAAAGTCGGGACGTCATCCGGAAGGATCGCGAGGACGCGCCTCAGGCCACACACGACGCGGGTGGGCAGCTCGATCCCGCGGGCGGCGAGCGCGAGGTTGCCGAGCGCCTGCGGCACGGCCGGCGCCAACACGACGGCGCGGCGCAACCGCATGGACGAGGCCGCGAGACGTCCCTCCGCCGCAAGCCAGCCGGCGAGGTTGATCTCCGCGCCGATATGGTCGGCGGCGAGCGCCAGGGTGCGGCGGTAGCCCCGTTCCGGATTCCGCCCGACATGATGCGCGGCGAGCGCGAGCAGGAAGGTCGGCTCGGCCTCGTCGGGCGCAAGAGCGGAGGCGCGACGCAAATGAGCCGCGGCCGGCTCCATCTCGCCTCGCCGCAGGCAGGAAACCGCGCGCTCCATCTCGATGTTCGGCGAGTGCGACGTCACGTGGCCGTTCTAGCTTCTGCGCCCGACGGAAAGCTAGGCTTTCTCCCAGAGGCCTCGATACGCCGCCTCGATTGTCCGGGCGAACGCGGCTTCATCCATCAGCGATGACGCCTCGAGCCGGGCACGCATGCCCTGGCGCAAGGATCGGCGCCGCTCGGGATCGCGCACGAGGCAGCTCAGGATCACGACATAGTCGTCGGCGCTTCCGGCGATCAGCTCGGGAAGACCGATCCGCGCGAGCAGCCCGCCGGTCTGCCTCTCGACCGCCCTCACGCCGGCGCACGTCAAGATCGGCACGCCCATCCATAGCGCCTCGCAGCTGGTGAGGTAGCCCGAATGCGGCATCGGATCGAGGGCGATGTCGAGCTGGCTCAGCTCGCGCAGCATCTCGGCGTGCGGGGACCAGCCGGAGAAGACGATGCGCGCCGGATCGACGCCGGCTGCCGCGAAGATCGCGAGATAGCGCGCGCGGATCGCGGCATCGCGATAGCTGCCACCCTTGAGCGTCAAGCGAGTCTCGGGCAGCGCGCTCATCGCACGCGCCCAGAGCGCGAGCGTTTCGGTCCCGATCCTCGCCGGGTTGCCGAAGCAGCCGAGCATGACGGCATCCCCGGTCCGCTCGGCGACCGGCGGCGAGGGATCGGGCGGCCGATAGACCAGCCTTCCGCCGGCGAGCCGGATGACGGGCTCGGAGTAGAAGCGCTCGGCGCCCCCTGGTACCTCGAAGGGATCGACCAGGGCGGCATCGAAGCAGTAGGTGCCGGTACTGGCGGGATAGTCGAGCCAGGTCACCTGCACCGGCGCCGGCCGGCGAGTGAAGGCGGTCAGGCGGTTCCCGCTGGTCTGCCCGTCGAGATCGACCAGGATGTCGATGCCGTCGGCCCGTATGGCCTCCGCCAGCGCCGCGTCGCCCAGCTCGTGGACCTCGCGCCAGGCGGAGGTCGCGGCCCTGAGCCGTGCTGTGACTTCGTCGACGCCGCCGCCCGCGTCATAACCGACGATCTCGAACCGGGTCCGGTCATGATGCTCGAGCAGCGGCAGAAGGAAGATGCCGACCGGGTGGCGCCTGAGGCTGACCGAGAGATAGCCGACGCGCAGGCGGCCGGCTCCCGGCCGGCGCGGCGGACGAGGCCCGGGAACCGCGTGGCGTCGAGCCCAGCGTCGATGCCGGGCCAGCACCACCGACGGATCGGGCCATTCGACATAGTTCAGGAGCGCGAGGACACCACGGCCGAACACTGGATCGGTTGGCTCGATCGCTTCGGCGCGCTCGGCCCAGCGCAGCGCGGCGCGCGCCTCGCCGAGGAGGAAGAGGCCGTGGCTGACATTGCCCAGCGTCGGCGCGTGATCGGGCCTGAGCGCAAGCGCGCGGCGGTCCCAGTCGAGACCGCTCCGCTCCTCCATCCGCGCGACGGCGGCGAGACCGGCCAACGCGTCGGGGCTGAACCGATCGAGGGCGAGTGCGCGGCGATGCCAGCGTGACGCTGCCGAGACCCCCTTGGCGGCAAGCGAGGCGAGCGCAACGTTGACCGCAGCCGCCGGCAGCCCGGGCGCCAGCGCCGCCATCCGCCGATGCTCTCGCATGGCCTCCGGCAAACGCAGCCGATCGAGGATCGATGCCAGGTTCAGGCGCGCGATCGCGTCATCAGGCGCGATCGCCGCGGCGCGCCGGAGCCAGGGATAGGCGACGTCCGGTGGGCTCATCAGCGCCGCGTTGACCAGCGTCGGCGGCAGCGCCGGCGTGAGTGCGATCGAGCGCCTGAGCAGACGCAGCGCCTCGGGCCGCCGGCCGGCGCCGTCGAGCACGAAGGCGAGGTTCACGGCGGCGCCGACATGATCGGGCGCGAGCCAGAGCGTGCGAAACAGCCAGCCGGGATGCCAAGCGAGGCCGAGAAGGAACCCGGCATCGGCCGAGCCGGGATCGAGGATCAGCGCCGCCATGGCTTGCCGGGCCGCGCCAGGGCGATCGCCGCGTTCAAGCGCGGCCCGAGCGCCCATCGCCTGGGCAGAGGACATGAGGGCGCTTAGGCCGGGATTTTCGGCTCTTCGATCGGTACCCCGGGGGCGTATTTGGAGAGCCGGACGGTCGGCAGCGACTTCACATGGCTCACATTCTTGGCGGCGGTCAGCTTGGTGGTGAGGAAGCGCTGATAGGCGTCCCAGTCCTCCTCCACCACCTTGAGGAGGAAATCGGCCTCGCCGGCCAGCATGTGGCACTCGCGCACCTGCGGCCAGCTCTTGACCAGGGATTCGAAGGCGACGAGGTCGGGCTCGGCCTGGCGCGAGAGGCCGACCAGCGCAAAGCCGGTGAAGCCGAAGCCCAGCTTCTCGGGTGCCAGATCGGCGTGGTAGCCGCGGATGAAGCCGGCCTCCTCGAGGGCGCGCACGCGCCGCAGGCAAGGCGGTGCCGAGATACCGGCCCGCTTGGCGAGGTCCACATTGGTCATGCGGCCGTTGGACTGGAGATCGCGCAGGATTCGCCGATCGATCCGGTCTACCTTGACCCTCCGCACCGTCCCGTCCTCCCCAGGATTTCGAGCAATTTTATAACAACCCCCTCCAAGTTGAGCAAGAATGTTTCAGCAATCGGCGCTGGCGCGTCTCGATCCGGCCGGCCTAAAGGCCTGGGTCATCAGCGACGGCACCATCGGCATGGAGATCCAGAGCTTGGCGCTGGCCCGCGCGATCGGCGTCGAGCCGCTGCTCAAGCGGGTTCATCCCCGGTTCCCGTGGCGGGTCCTGCCGGCCCGCGCCTGGCTCCTCCCCTTCCTGTCCCTGGGGCCTGACAGCGACGCGCTGGAGGCGCCCTGGCCGGATCTGGTGGTGGGTACCGGCCGCATGGCCGCAGCCCTCTCATCGGCGATCCGGCGGGCGAGCGGCGGACGGACCTTCAACGTGCAGATGCAAGCGCCCCACCTGCCGCCCGAGCGCTTCGACGTCATCGTCGTGCCGGAGCACGACGATTATGCCGCGCCGAACGCGATCACCACCCTGGGATCGATGCATGCGGTGACGGCCGAGCGCCTGGACGGGCTGCGCGCCACCTGGGCGCCGCGCTTCGCCCATCTCAAGCGGCCGCTGGTGATGGCGATCGTCGGCGGCTCCAACCGGCGCTATCACCTGGATGTGGAAGCGGCGACCGCGCTCGGCCGCCAGCTGGCGCCGCTGACCGAAGAGCACGGCCTTGCCGTCGTCCCCTCGCGCCGCACCGGCAAGGCACAGGAAACGGCGATCCAGCAGGCCCTCGCCACGACCGACGCCTATGTCTGGGACGGCGTCAGCGAGAATCCCTATCTCGGCCTGCTCTCGCTGGCGGATGCGATCATCGTCACTCCCGATTCGACCAACATGGCGACCGAGGCGCTGGCGACCGGCAAGCCGGTGCACATCGTCCCGCTGCCGGGACGGCCGGGAAAATTCGGTGTCTTCCACGCCATGCTGGAGCAGCGCGGCTATACGCGGCCCTTCCGCGGCACGATCGAGAGCTGGAGCTACGATCCGCCGAACGACACGGAGCGCGTCGCGGCGTTGGTTCGGCGGAAGCTGGCCGAGCGGTTGCCCCTCAAGGCCGCGGGCCGTATGTAGGGCGCCCATGGCGCTCAAGATCGAGACGTTTTCGAACGTCACCGGCAGCTCGGCCCTGTTCAAGGCGCTTGGCCATCCCCTGGCCCAGCCCGGCCTCTCCCGCCTCGTCGCACGGCTCGCCGCCAAGCCCGCGGTCGCGCTTTACGATCCTTTCGGCTTTGCGCCGACCCTGGCCGAGCTCTGCGATCTCGCACCGATCAAGTTCTCGGGCGTCTTTGTCCAGGACGTGACGCATATCGGGCGCGAGGTCGCCGGCTGCCGGACCGAGCCCGTGTTGTCGCTCGCAGGATCGGACGCGAGGGCCGTGCTCGTCTGCGCCTTCGATTCCGAGCGCGTGATCGGCCAGATCCGCCATCTGGTCCCGCGCGGCGCCGAGGTGCTGAGCCTCGACATCGCGCGCCTGCCGTCGTCGATGCTGACCAATGCGCGGACCTATCTCGATCCACTGAACTTCGCGACCAACCTCGTCTTCTTCCGCGACGACGAGGAAGATGGCGGGCATCACACGCGCCTAGTCACCGCCAATTACTGGTCGGGCTACGGCGCGGCGAAGACGACGCTCTGGCTTCGCCTCTACGACACCGCCGGCAAGGCGCTCGCCGAATGGCAGGAAGAGCTGAAGCCCGGTACCTCCACGATCGTCATCGATTCAAAGGACGTACGCCGGCGCTTCGGCTTGAAACCGTTCTGCGGTCAGGTGTTCCTGCATGCGATCGGCGTCGCCGGGCATGACGTGATCAAGTACGCGCTCGACACCTATGGCGATACGCCCTCGGTGCTCTCGTGCACGCATGACGCCAATTCCTTCCCGGCCGATTTCTATGCCGGCCTGCCCGCACCCGATAAGGACGAGCGCGTCGTGCTCTGGGTGCAGAACGCGCATCCGATCCCGATCCCGCCGAAAGGCGTGGGCCTCAACGCGATGGGCCGGCCGGAGATCGCCTGGATCGAGGAAGAGGTTCCGCCCTTCGGCACCGCCGCCGTCGATGTCGGCGCCCTGCTGCCGGCGGTTTCCTGGCCCGATCAGATCGAGATCCGCGCCGGACGCCATGTCGTGCGCCCGCGCTACGAGGTAACGCGCGAGCACCGCACGCGCATCGCGCATGTGAATGTCGAACGCACCGACCTGAAGCCCGATCCGAAGATCGCCGAGCTCGGCAACCTCTTCGGCAAAGGCTTCATCCTGCCGGCGCCGATCCTGCCGCGCTCCCGATATCGCTCGCTGGTCCAGCCGACGCCGATGGGGACGACGCAGATGGAGCTTCCGGCGCAGCTCCTCGTCGTCGATCCCGACGGCAAGGAGGTCGCCCGCCGCGCGCTCGGCAGGCTTCGCCGCGCAGAGTCGATCGCGATCGAGGTCGACGAGATGCTGGGCGGCATCGACCTGCTGACCGGCCATGTCGAGCTGACCTATGACTTCGCTCAGGGCGGCGAGGCCGATGGCTGGCTGCACGCCCTCTTCCGCTATGTCGACCGCAGCACCGGGCACGCCGCCGACACCAGCTTCGGCGCGCATATGTTCAACACGGCGCTGGTCTACAAAGGCGAGCCGCAGAGCTACACTGGCAGACCGCCCGGACTTTCGACGCGTCTTTTCCTCCGCCTTGGACCTGATCCGCTCGACACCTATTGCCACCTGATCTACCCGGCCTCGACGCCCTGGCATCCGCTGTCGTCGACGGAGGTCGCGCTCCATCGCAGCGACGGGCATCGCATCGCGTCGCGCCACATCGCGATCCCGTGCGGCGGCAGCCGCAGCTTCCGAATCCGCGAGACCTTCTCGGCCGAGGAGCGCCACCGCGCCGGCGTCGACGCCTATGTCGTGGTGCGCGACACGACCTGCCGGCTCTTCGGCTATCACGGCCTGATCTCGACCGAGGCCTTCTCGCTCGACCACATGTTCGGGTTCTAGGTGCCGGCGACCGAGGTCGTCCTCCTCGTCCTGGCCGGCGCACTGTCGGCGGGGTTCGTCTCCGGTCTCGCGGGCTTCGCTTTCGCCATGGTGTCGCTGGGCTTCTGGGTGCATGTGCTGGCGCCGACGGTGGCGGCGCCGCTGATCGTCGCCTGCGCGGCCTTCGCACAGATCTACTCGATGCGCCAGCTTCGCCGCGGGATCCGCCTCGATCTCGCGATGCCCTTCATCGTCGGCGGCCTCATCGGCATCCCGCTCGGCGCCTGGCTCCTGATCTGGATCGACCGTGACACCTTCCGCTTCTCCGTCGGGATCTTCCTCGTCGTCTACACCGCGATCATGCTGGCTCTGGGAGCGACGCCACCGCTGCGCTGGGGCGGCAAGGTCGCCGACGCGGTTGTCGGCTGGACCGGCGGCGTCATGGGCGGCATCGCCGGCCTTACCGGCGCGACGCCGGCCATCTGGTGCGTGCTTCGCGGCTGGAGCCGCGACGACCAGCGCGGCGCGATGCAGCCCTTCAATCTCACGCTCCAGATCGCCGCTGTAATCGCGTACGGCTACCAGGGGCTGCTGACGCGGGAAGTCGGCTTGCTCTTCGCGATCGCGCTGCCCGCGATGATCGTCGGTGTCGCTGCCGGCGTCGCGCTCTACCGGCGCATCGACGACGTCTGGTTCCGCCGCATCGTCCTTTGGCTGCTGCTCGTGTCGGGGATCACCCTCGTCATCTGAGATCGATCCGGTAGCGAAGCCCCTCGACGCCGCCATAGGCGGCAGCCTTGGTGAAGCGCTCGACCAGCCTTCCGCCGCAGGCGAGGATCACCTTCTGCGAGGGCAGGTTGTCCGTGTCGGTCGTCAGCTCGACATAGTCGAGACCGCGCGCCTTCGCCTCGGGCAGCAGCAGCGCCAGCGCTCGTGTCGCGTGGCCCCGGTTCCGCTTCCACGGCACCACCGTGTAGCCGATATGCCCGAGCACATGGGCGGGCAGCGCCGAGGTCCCCTTCTGCCAGCGGAAGCCGATCGAGCCGACGAAGTCGCCGTCCCACATCCAGCGACGGTAGCCCAGAAGGCGTACCACCGTCGACCCGTCAGGCAGCTTGATCGGCTCTCCCTTGGCCTCGGGATCGTCGAGGCTGGCGAGGAACCCGGCAGGATCCGCGGCGATCTTCGCCATCTCCTCGGCCGCCGCCTTCTCCAGGCGGACATTGTCGGGTGACCAGCCGCGCTCGAGCGCCGCGGCATAGGCGGAAAGCTCGGCTGAAGAGGGCTTCACGAGGCGGAGATCGGGCATGGCGGCCAGTCTAGCGAATGCCGCCCCGCATTGCCTGAGGCGCTTCGCGCACCTATCTTCAGTCTTCCGCCCTCGCAGACCCCACAAATGGCCCATCATCACACCAAGGTCCTGATCATCGGCGCCGGCGCCGCCGGCTACACGGCTGCGATCTACGCCGCCCGCGCCAGCCTGCATCCGATCGTGGTCCAGGGCCTGCAGCCCGGCGGGCAGATGACGATCACCACCGATGTCGAGAACTATCCCGGCTTCGCCGACGTTATCCAGGGCCCATGGCTCATGGAGCAGATGGGCAAGCAGGCGGAGCATGTCGGCGCCAAGCTGATCTTCGACACCATCACCTCCATCGACCTGTCGAAACGGCCCTACCGAGCCATCGGCGATTCGGGTGACATCTATACCGGCGACACGGTGATCATCGCGACCGGCGCGCAGGCGCGCTGGCTCGGTATCCCATCCGAGGAGAAGTATCGCGGCTTCGGCGTCTCGGCCTGCGCCACCTGCGACGGATTCTTCTTCCGCGGCAAGGAGGTCGCGATCGTCGGCGGCGGCAACACTGCGGTCGAGGAAGCGATCTACCTCACCAACCACGCGACCAAGGTCACGATGATCCACCGGCGCGACCGTTTCCGCGCCGAGAAGATCATGCAGGACCGGCTCTTCGCCAATCCCAAGATCAAGGTCATCTGGAATTCGTTGGTCGACGAGATCCAGGGACCGACCGATCCGCCGGGCGTGACCGGGCTCAAGATCCGCAACGTCCAGACCGGCGCCATCTCCGAGCTCAAGGTCGACGGACTCTTCGTCGCCATCGGCCACGATCCGGCGACGTCGCTGTTCAAAGGCCAGCTCAAGATCGACGACGGCGGCTACATCGTAACCAAGCCGGACTCGACCGCGACAGAGATTCCCGGCGTCTTCGCCGCGGGCGACGTCAAGGACAAGGTCTTCCGCCAGGCCGTCACCGCCGCCGGCATGGGCTGCATGGCGGCGCTCGAGGCCGATCGCTTCCTCGCCGTCGACGAATTCTCCCACGTCCACGCCGCCGCGCAGTAGACGGCCGATCCCGGCGCTCGTGCCATGATGGATTGGGACAAGCTCCGGGTCTTCCATGCGGTCGCCGAGGCCGGCAGCCTGACCCATGCGGGCGAGGTCCTGAACCTCTCGCAGTCGGCGGTCAGCCGCCAGATCAGCGCGCTCGAGGAATCGCTCGGCGTGCCGCTGTTCCATCGCCATGCGCGCGGCCTGATGCTGACCGAGCAGGGCGAGCAGCTCTACCAGACGGCCAAGGAGATCTTCGCCAAGCTCGCCATGGCCGAGGCGATGCTGGTCGAAGGCCGCGAGACGCCGAAAGGCCCGCTCAAGGTCACCACCACGGTCGCCTTCGGCAGCCAGTGGCTGACGCCCAGGCTCAAGAGCTTCCTCGATCTCTATCCCGAGATCACGCTGACGCTGCTCCTCGACGACGACGACCTCGATCTCTCGATGCGCGAGGCCGATGTCGCGATCCGCATGTCGCCGGAGCGCCAGCCCGACCTGATCCAGCGCCACCTGACGACGATCTCGACCTCGCTCTACGCGGCACCCGGATACCTCAAGGAGCACGGGCTGCCGGAGTCGATCGAGGATCTCGCCAATCACCGTCTCGTCGTCTACGGCGAGGACGGCCACCCGCCCTTCCCCGACGTCAACTGGCTGCTGCGACTCGCCAACGCCGCCGGCGCGGTACGCCAGACGCTGACGATCAACAACACCAACGGCATCTATCGCGCGATCAAGGATGGGCTCGGCATCGGTTCCCTGCCCGACTACATCGTGCCCGAGGACGGCTCGCTGATTCGCGTGCTGACCCAGGTCGACGGACCGAAGGTGCCGGCCTACTTCCTCTACCCGGAAGAGCTTCGACACTCGAAGCGCATCGCCGTGCTGCGCGATTTCCTCCTGAAGCAGGTCGAGGCCTGAGTCCTGCTCGCGGAGATGCGCGGTATTCGCGCGCACATGCAGAAAGCGAGTCGTATAAGGCCGTATTCAGGGGTTTCAGTGATGGTTGTCACGAAGCGCGTTTGAACCTCGCTGCTACGGTCATCAGCAGCAGGGGACTTCAAGCATGCCTAGTGCGTCACCGTCATCGGAGCGCATCGCACTCAATCGCATGGGCTTCGGTGCCCGGCCCGGCGATGAAGATCGTGTCCGTGCGATCGGCCTTCCGACCTACATAGAGCAGCAGCTCCGGCCTCCGCCCGTCACCGACGATCCGCTGACGCAGGCCCGGCTCGCCGACGCCACGCTCCGCATCTCCTACGGCGCAGGCACCAACTACCCGGCGGTGGCCGAGGACCGGCGCCTCGCCACGCTCGGGCTTCGCATGCCCGATTTGTGGTCGATCCAGCAGAAGGCGTCGCAAGGGATGCTGCCCTCGACCGAGGTCAGGCGCGCGGTCGAGGAGCTGCGTGCCGCGACCTGGATCCGCGCTGTGCATTCCGAGTGGCAGCTGCGCGAGGTGATGGCCGGCTTCTGGCACGATCATTTCAACGTCAATGCGCTGACCGACAACCGCATCCTGGTGTCGATGGTCGCCTATGACCGCGATGCGATCCGTGCGCATGCGCTCGGCAATTTCCGGCGCATGCTGGAGGCGGTCGCGACATCGACCGCGATGCTGCTCTATCTCAACAACGCGCAGAGCCAGGCGACGCGGCCCAACGAGAACTACGCGCGCGAGGCGATGGAGCTGCACAGCCTCGGCTGTCCCGCCTATCTCGGCCATTCCTACAATGACTGGTGGATGGTGCCCGGGGCGCCGGCCGGTCAGCCCGTCGGCTTCCTCGACGAGGATGTGTTCGGCGCGGCCAAGGCCTTCAGCGGCTGGACCGTGGCGATGAATCAGCGCATCACCAACGCGCTGCGCCTCGCCGACAACGGCACCTTCGTCTACGTGCCGCAGTTTCATTCGAATGCTGCGGCACGCGTGCTCGCCACCGATCTGTCGCCCTACGAACAGCCGATGACGGCCGGCCGCAAAGTGCTCGACCTCCTGGCGCAGCATCCGGCGACCGCCTCCTTCATCGCCGGCAAGGTCGTGCGTCGGCTGATCGGACCGAAGGCGAGCCAGGGGCTGATCGACCGCGCCGCGGGAGCCTTCGCCGCCAATCCGCATGCGCCCGACCAGATCGCGCGCATGCTGCGCGCGATCCTGCTCGACCCCGAATTCATCGCCGAGCCGGGTCAGAAGCTCAGGCGTCCCTTCGAGCGCGCCGTCGCGCTGCTGCGCGCCACCTACGCCGAGATCCGGCCGACGGCGACGCTGTTCCGCACGCATGAGCAGACCGGCGAAAAGCTTTTCGCCTGGCCGACGCCGGACGGCCATCCGGACGACGAGCCAAGCTGGCTCGGCTCCAATCAGGAGCTCAAGACCTGGAACATGCTGCTTGCGCTCTTCGGCACCAACATGGGCACGAGCTCGGCGCTGGGGCCACAGACCCAGACCAGCGGCGATGCCAACCAGGCAATCCTGTTCTGGAGCGGGCGCCTTCTCGGTCACCACTTCTCGGCGGCCAGCCATCAGGCGCTGCTCGACGACGCGCTGGTCGCCGGCGGCCTTCGCGACGGGCTGCGTCTGGGCGGCACGCGGCTCGAGACGGCGCTGCAGCGCGTGCTCGGCCTGATGGCCGCCTCCGACGAATTCGCCTATCGCTGATCCCGAGGCCGCCATGCTTTCTCGCCGCGACCTGATCAAGACCGCTGCCGGTGGCGTCACCCTGGCAGCGCTTCCCGCCGGCCTCAAAGTCGCCTTCGGCGCCACCGGCGCACCGCTGCTCGTCGTCGTCTTCCTGCGCGGCGCCGCCGACACGCTGAGCCTCGTCGCGCCTTCCGGCAACGCCGAATACCAGGCGGCGCGGCCGACCCTGGCGATTCCGGCCAGCGGCACCGCCGCCGGGCTTCCGGTCGCGGGGCAGCTAAACGGACAGAGCTTCCGCCTGCATCCCTCGGCGACGGGCCTGGCCGCGCTCTACGAGGCGGGGCAGCTCGCGATCGTCCAGGCCACCGGATTGGTCTCGACCAACAGGAGCCATTTCCAGAGCCAGGACATGATGGAAAAGGGCCAGGCCGATGGCGAGCAGGCGCCGTCGACGGGCTGGCTCGCACGCCACTTGGCATCGACCGCCGTCTCGGGCCACGTGCCCATTCTCGCCGCCGCCTCCGAAGCGCCGGTGGCGCTGCTGGGCGAGATGCGCGCGGTGTCGATGACGACGCCCTCGGGCTTCCGCGTCAGCGGCGATAACGTACAGAATCTTTCGCACTTTCGGGAATGGTGGCTTCTTCTAGAGTGAAGGAGCAAACGATGAGCAGTGAGACTGCGATGGGCCAGGTGATCCAGATCGACGAGGCTCGGATCAGGGATCATCTGGGAGAGATGGTGCGCGGCACGGTCGAGGAGACGCTGAATGCACTCCTTGCGTCTGAGGCCGACCGTCTGTGCGGTGCGGGTCGCTATGAGCGCAGCGAAGCGCGGCAGGACAGGCGAGCCGGCAGCTACGATCGGACGCTGCAGACCAAGGCGGGAGACGTCAATCTCAAGATACCG
>Ga0194132_10003930_pt1 | contig 25835 bp, 24 predicted proteins | sample TA2KigOf80mmetaG_FD_148612 | JGI IMG/M metagenome (GOLD analysis project Ga0194132, IMG submission 148612) | Freshwater microbial communities from Lake Tanganyika, Tanzania - TA2015054 Kigoma Offshore 80m | ecosystem: Environmental > Aquatic > Freshwater > Lake | place: Tanzania: Lake... | reverse complement strand
GGGCGAACGCGCGAATCTGCGGCGGGTGCAATTCCTTTACACGGCGCGCGCACTAACTCTATAAAGACGGTGCCCACGCATGGTCGGCAACCGGCTGTCCCCTCGACGGGGACCGGGGTGCGGGACGCCGATCGATAATCCGGACCGGAACTGGCAAGGGGCGGGGAACGGCACGCGGCGGCCTCGGCCGGCGCGGGCGTCGCCGTAATATCGGGGCTGGACGATGGATGCGATGCTGGTCGAGTATTTGCCGATCCTGATCTTCCTCGGCATTGCCGCCGGCATGGCCCTTGCCGCGATCGGCGCCTCGTATGTGGTCGCCCGGCAGCGTCCCGATTCCGAGAAGGTCTCCGCCTATGAGTGCGGCTTCGACGCCTTCGGCGACGCGCGGCGCCAGTTCGACGTCCGCTTCTACCTGGTCGCCATCCTGTTCATCATCTTCGACCTCGAGATCGCGTTCCTGTTCCCGTGGGCCATCTCGCTCGGACAGATCGGGATGTTCGGGTTCTGGTCGATGATCGTCTTCCTCGCCGTGCTCACGGTCGGCTTCGTCTATGAGTGGAAGAAGGGGGCGCTGGAATGGGAGTGACCGCCGGACCCGGCCACAAGGCCGCCGACGCCGTCCTCGCCCGGGCGACCCAGGAGCTCTCCGATAAGGGCTTCATCGTGGCCCAGCTCGACAAGCTGGTGAGCTGGGCCCAATCCGGCTCGCTGTGGCCGATGACCTTCGGCCTCGCCTGCTGCGCGGTCGAGATGATGCACTCGGCGGCGAGCCGCTACGACCTCGACCGCTTCGGCGTCGTGTTCCGGCCGAGCCCGCGCCAATCCGACGTGATGATCGTCGCCGGCACGCTCACCAACAAGATGGCGCCCGCGCTGCGCAAGGTCTACGACCAGATGGCCGAGCCGCGCTGGGTGATCTCCATGGGGAGCTGCGCCAACGGCGGCGGCTATTACCACTATTCGTACTCGGTGGTGCGTGGTTGCGACCGGATCGTCCCGGTCGATGTCTACGTGCCGGGCTGCCCGCCGACCGCGGAGGCGCTTCTCTACGGCATCCTGCAGCTGCAGAAGAAGATTCGCCGGACCAGCACGATCGCCCGCTAGTCTCGCGGCCTACAGGAACGCGGCAGAACTTCATGGACCAGGCGCTGAAGGACCTCGGCGAGTACATCCAGGCGGCGCTCCCGCACGACGTGCTCGAGACCCGCGTCGCCCTGGGCGAATTGATGGTGAGCGTGCGCACCGATTCGATTTTGCGCGTGCTCACGTTCCTCCGCGACGACACGAACTGCCTATTCAAACAGCTCGTCGATGTCTGCGGCGCCGACTATCCCGGACGCGATCAGCGCTTCGACGTCGTCTACAATCTCCTGAGCCACCGCCACAATCTCCGCATCCGCGTCAAGGTCGCGACCGACGAGGCGACGCCGGTGCCCTCGGTCGCCGCGGTCTTCAGCGCCGCCGGCTGGTATGAGCGCGAGACGTGGGACCTCTACGGGGTCTTCTTCGCCGACCATCCCGACCTGCGTCGGCTCCTCACCGACTACGGTTTCGAGGGCCACCCGATGCGGAAGGATTTTCCGCTCACCGGCCACGTCGAGGTCCGCTACGACGAGGTCGAGAAGCGCGTCGTCTATGAGCCGGTCAGGCTCACCCAGGACTTCCGGTCATTCGATTTCCTGAGCCCGTGGGAAGGGACCGACTACGTCCTTCCCGGCGACGAGAAGGCCAAGGGTGGCGCGTGATGGCCGAGGCCCAGATCAAGAACCTCACGATGAATTTCGGGCCGCAGCACCCGGCGGCCCACGGCGTGCTCCGGCTCGTCCTCGAGATGGACGGTGAGATCGTCGAGCGCGCGGACCCGCATATCGGGCTTCTCCACCGCGGCACCGAGAAGCTGATCGAGTACAAGACCTATCTGCAGGCGGTGCCCTATTTCGACCGCCTCGACTATGTCTCGCCGATGTGCCAGGAGCACGCCTTCGCGCTCGCGACCGAGAAGCTCCTCGGCATCGACGTGCCGCTTCGCGGCCAGTACATCCGCGTACTCTTCAGCGAGATCACGCGCATCCTCAATCACCTCCTCAATGTCACCGCCTTCGCGCTCGACGTCGGCGCGATGACGCCCTTCCTGTGGGCGTTCGAGGAGCGCGAGAAGATGATGGAGTTCTACGATCGCGTCTCGGGCGCGCGGCTCCACGCCGTCTATTTCCGCCCGGGCGGCGTCGGCCGCGACATGCCGGCGGGTCTCGCCGAGGACATCATGGCCTTCACCGAGACGTTCCCGAAGATCGTCGACGACATGGAGGCTCTCCTCACCGAGAACCGCATCTTCAAGCAGCGCTGCGTCGACATCGGCATCGTCTCGGCCAAGGACGCCTATGACTGGGGCTTCTCCGGCCCGATGCTGCGCGCGAGCGGCGTGCCGTGGGACCTCCGCAAGGCGCAGCCTTATGACGCCTATGCGCGGATGGACTTCGACATCCCGGTCGGCAAGAACGGCGACTGCTACGATCGCTATCTCGTCCGCGTCGAGGAGATGCGCCAATCGCTCCGCATCATCCGCCAGTGCATCGAGCAGATGCCGGGCGGACCGGTGAAGGTCGACGACCGCAAGATCACGCCGCCACCGCGGGCCGAGATGAAGACCTCGATGGAAGCCCTGATCCATCACTTCAAGCTCTACACCGAGGGCTACAAGGTGCCGGCCGGAGAGACCTACACGGCGGTCGAGGCGCCCAAGGGCGAGTTCGGCGTCTATCTCGTCGCCGACGGCACCAACAAGCCCTATCGCTGCAAGATCCGGGCGCCCGGCTTCGCGTTCCTGCAGGCGACCGAGTTCCTCACCAAGGGCCACATGCTCGCCGATCTCGTCGCGATCGTCGGGTCGATGGACATCGTTTTCGGCGAGATTGACCGATGACCGACAACGCCCCGTTCGCGTTCACGCACGAGAACCTGGAACAGGCCAAGCGCATCATCGCGCGCTACCCGGCGGGCCGGCAGGCGAGCGCGGTTTTGCCGCTCCTCGATCTCGCGCAGCGCCAGAACGGCGGCTGGCTGTCGCGCGCGGCCATGGAACATGTCGGCGGTCTGATCGACATGGCGTCGATCCGCGTCTACGAGGTCGCGACGTTCTACACGATGTACAACCTGAAGCCGATCGGCCGGCACCATGTCCGCGTCTGCACGACGACGCCGTGCCAGCTCCGCGGCGCGATTGCGGTGGTCGATGCCTGCCGGACCGCGCTCGCGATCGAGCTGGGCGAGACGACGGCCGACGGCAGCGTGACGCTCGCCGAGGTCGAGTGCCTCGGCGCCTGTGTCAACGCGCCGGTCGTCTGGATCGGCGACGACTATTTCGAGGACGTCGACCCGGCGCGGATGAACGCGATCCTCGCGGCCTTGCGGAAAGGCGAGGCGGTCGTCCCCGGCCCGCAGATCGAGCGCCTCAACTCCGCGCCCGATACCGGGCTCACCACGCTCGCGAACACCGTACGCTAGGCGCGCCCCATGTTGAGCGACAAGGACCGGATCTTCACCAACCTCTACGGCCAGGCCGATTGGGGGCTCGCCGGCGCACGAGCGCGCGGCGACTGGGACAACACCAAAGCGATCCTCGAGCGCGGCCGTGACGCGATCGTCGAGGAGATGAAGAATTCCGGGCTCCGCGGCCGCGGCGGCGCCGGTTTTCCGACCGGGCTCAAATGGTCGTTCATGCCGAAGCAGTCGGATGGTCGGCCGCATTATCTCGTCGTCAACGCCGACGAGGGCGAGCCCGGCACCTGCAAGGATCGCGACATCCTCCGCCACGATCCGCACAAGCTCGTCGAAGGCTGCCTCATCGCGGGCTTCGCGATGGGCGCCCACACCGCCTACATCTATATCCGCGGCGAGTTCTTCCGCGAGGCCGAGAACCTCCAGGGCGCGATCGACCAGGCCTATGCGGCCGGCCTCCTCGGCCCCGACGCCTGCGGCTCGGGCTGGGCGATGGACGTCTACGTGCATCGCGGCGCCGGCGCCTATATCTGCGGCGAGGAAATGGCCCTCATCGAGAGCCTCGAAGGCAAGAAGGGCATGCCGCGGCTGAAGCCGCCGTTTCCGGCCAATACGGGTCTCTATGGCTGCCCGACGACTGTCAACAATGTCGAGACGATCGCGGTCGCGCCGACGATCCTCCGCCGCGGCGGCGCGTGGTTCGCGGGCCTCGGCCGCAACAAGAACACCGGCACCAAGGTCTTCTGCATCTCCGGGCACGTGAACCATCCGTGCAACGTCGAGGAGGAGATGGGGATCCCGCTCAAGGACCTCATCGAGAAACACGCCGGCGGCGTGCGCGGCGGCTGGGACAATCTCAAGGCGATCATCCCGGGCGGCTCGTCGGTGCCGATCCTGCCGAAATCGATCTGCGACACGGTGCTGATGGATTTCGACTCGCTCCGCGCGGTCAAGTCGGGGCTCGGCACCGCGGCCGTGATCGTGATGGACAAATCGACCGACGTCGTCGCCGCGATTGCGCGGCTGTCGCGCTTCTATGCGCATGAGAGCTGCGGCCAGTGCACGCCGTGCCGCGAGGGCACCGGCTGGATGTGGCGGGTCATGGAACGCCTCGTCACCGGCGATGCCGAAATCGAGGAGATCGACATGCTGCTCGAGGTCGGATACCAGATCGAGGGCCACACGATCTGCGCCCACGGCGATGCCTCAGCGTGGCCGATCCAGGGCCTGGTGCGTCACTTCCGCCACGACATCGAGGAACGGATCGGGCGCGTCAAGGCCGCGCGCGCGAGCCGGGCCGCCTGAGCCCCATCGAGGGACATCATGGCCAAGCTCACCATCGACGGCATCGAGATCGAGGTCCCCGACGGCGTGACCGTCCTCCAGGCCTGCGAGATGGCGGGAAGGGAGATCCCGCGCTTCTGCTACCACGAGCGCCTGTCGATCGCCGGCAATTGCCGGATGTGCCTGGTCGAGATGGAAAAGTCGCCGAAACCGATCGCGTCCTGCGCGATGCCGGTCGGCAACGGCATGGTGATCAAGACCAACACCGCGATGGTGCAGAAGGCGCGCCAGGGCGTGATGGAGTTCCTCCTCATCAACCATCCGCTCGACTGCCCGATCTGCGACCAGGGCGGTGAATGCGACCTCCAGGATCAGGCGATGGCGTTCGGCTTCGACCGCTCGCGGTTCCTCGAGATGAAGCGCGCGGTGAAGGACAAGGATCTCGGTCCGCTAATCGAGACCCACATGACCCGCTGCATCCACTGCACGCGCTGCATCCGTTTCGCGACCGAGGTCGCCGGTGTCGAGGAGCTCGGCGCGACGGGTCGCGGCGAGCACATGGAGGTCGGCACCTATGTCGAACGGTCGCTGACCTCCGAGCTCTCCGGCAACCTCGTCGATCTCTGCCCGGTCGGCGCGCTCACCTCGAAGCCCTACGCCTTCAATGCGCGACCGTGGGAGCTCAACCGGATCGAATCCGTCGACGTGATGGACGCCGTCGGCAGCAGCATCCGGATCGACTCGCGGGGGGGCGCGGTGCTCCGCGTGCTGCCGGTCCTCAACGAGGACATCAACGAGGAGTGGATCTCCGACAAGACGCGCCACGCCTGCGACGGGCTCCGCCGCCAGCGCCTCGACCGGCCCTATGTCCGCCGCGACGGCCGCCTGGTCGAAACGAGCTGGCAGGACGCGTTCGCCGCGATTGCAGCCCGCATGAAGGGCCTCGCCGGGACGCGCATCGCCGCGATCGCGGGCGATCTCGTCGACGCCGAGGCGATGACCGCGCTCCGCGATCTGATGAGCGCACTGGGCTCGCCGCATGTCGACTGCCGCCAGGACGGCGCCCGGCTCGATCCGGCGTGCCGGGCCGGCTACGTGTTCAACACCACGATCGCCGGCATCGAGGAGGCGGACGCCTGCCTCCTCGTCGGCACCAACCCGCGCCGTGAGGCGGCGATCCTCAATGCGCGGTTCCGCAAGCGATGGCTCGCGGGCGGGTTCAAGATCGCGCTGATCGGCGAGCCGGCCGATCTCACCTACAAATACGAGCATCTCGGGGCCGGGCCGCGGACGCTCGCCGATATCGCCGCCGGGCGGCACGGTTTTGCCCAGACGCTGCGCGAGGCCAAGCGGCCGATGCTGGTGCTGGGGCAGGGGGCGCTCGCGCGGGCCGACGGCGCCGCCGTGCTCGCGACCGCACGCCGCATCGCCGAGGGCCACGGCCTCGTCTGCGACGACTGGAACGGCTTCAACGTCCTCCACACCGCGGCCGCGCGCGTCGCCGGTCTCGACCTCGGCCTCGTGCCCGGCGCGGGCGGGCGTGACGTCGCCGGCATCCTCGCCGGCGCCGCGTCGGGCGAGATCGAGGTCGTCTATCTCCTCGGCGCCGACGAGATCGACACGAGCCGGCTCGGCCGCGCCTTCGTCGTCTACCAGGGCCATCACGGCGATGCCGGTGCGCACCGCGCCGATGTGGTCCTGCCCGGTGCCGCCTATACCGAGAAGAGCGGCACTTGGGTGAACACCGAAGGCCGCGTGCAACGCGGCGCTCAGGCGACGTTCCCGCCCGGCGATGCCCGCGAGGACTGGAAGATCCTGCGCGCTCTCTCGGGTGCGCTCGGCCGGCCGCTTGGCTTCGATACGCTCGATGCAGTGCGCGCGCGGATGGCGGCGATCAATCCGGTCTTCGCTCGCCTCGGGGCGCCCGCGCGCAACAACTGGGGTGCGTTCGGGTCCGACGGTCCGCTCGAGGACGCCCCGTTCGCCGGCCCGATCCGCACTTTCCACATGACCTGCCCGATCAGCCGCGCCTCCGAGACGATGGCGAGATGCATCCAGGCCGCCGCGGCCGAAACGAGACGCGCGACGGGCACGCATGGCTAGTCTCTGGCAGGGCTATCTGTGGCCCGGACTCATCATCGTTGCGCAGATTGTCGCGATCATCCTGCCGCTGCTCGGGGCCGTCGCCTATCTAACCTATGCCGAGCGCAAGGTGCTCGCCGCGATGCAGCTCCGCAAAGGGCCCAACGTGGTCGGCCCGTTCGGCCTCCTTCAGCCGCTCGCCGACGGGCTCAAGCTCCTCAACAAGGAGACCATCCTGCCGTCGGGCGCGAACCCGATCGTGTTCGTCGCCGCGCCGATGCTGACCTTCGTGCTCAGCCTCGTCGCCTGGGCGGTGATCCCGTTCGATGCCGGCGTCGTGCTCGCCGACATCAATGTCGGGATTCTCTATCTGTTCGCAATCTCCTCGCTCGGCGTCTACGGCATCATCATGGCCGGCTGGGCGTCGAACTCCAAATATCCCTTCCTCGGCGCGCTCCGCTCGGCGGCGCAGATGGTCTCCTACGAGGTCGCGATCGGCTTCGTGATCATCACCGTCCTTCTCTGCGTCGGCTCGCTCAACCTGTCGGCGATCGTCAAGGCGCAGGAGACGGTCTGGTTCTGCGTGCCGCTCTTGCCGATGTTTGTGATCTTCTTCATCTCGGCGCTCGCCGAGACCAACCGCGCACCGTTCGACCTGCCGGAGGCCGAGGCCGAGCTCGTCGCCGGCTACAACGTCGAATACTCGTCGATGACCTTCGCGCTCTTCTTCCTCGGCGAGTACGCCAACATGATCCTGATGAGCGCGATGACCGCGCTCCTGTTCCTCGGCGGCTGGCTGCCGCCGATCGGCATCCCGCCCTTCACCTGGATACCGGGCCCGTTATGGTTTGCGGCCAAGGTCGCCTTCGTCCTGTTCCTGTTCCTCTGGGTCCGCGCCACGTTCCCGCGCTACCGCTACGACCAGCTGATGCGGCTTGGATGGAAGGTGTTCCTGCCGTTCTCGCTCCTGTGGGTGGTAGTGACCGCGGGCGTCCTCGTCGCATTCGACTGGACGCCCAAGTGAGGAAGGAGACCGCCTGATGGCATTCCTGGATCGCACGGCCCGGTCGCTCCTCCTGAGCGAGCTCCTGTCCGGCCTCGGGCTGACGCTCCGCTACATGTTCAAGCCCAAGGTCACCGTCAACTACCCCTACGAGAAGGGCCCGTTGTCGCCGCGTTTCCGCGGCGAGCACGCGCTCCGGCGCTATCAGAACGGCGAGGAGCGCTGCATCGCGTGCAAGCTCTGCGAGGCGATCTGCCCGGCGCAGGCGATCACCATCGAGGCCGAGCCGCGCGCCGACGGCAGCCGGCGGACGACCCGCTACGACATCGACATGACCAAGTGCATCTATTGCGGCTTCTGCGAAGAGGCGTGCCCGGTGGATGCGATCGTCGAGGGACCGAATTTCGAGTTCGCGGCCGAGAGCCGCGAGGAGCTCATGTACAACAAGGACAAGCTCCTCGCGAACGGCGACCGCTGGGAGGAGGAGCTCGCGGCTCGGCTGACCGCGGACGCTCCCTACCGGTGACGACACGGGACTGATCAAGAAGAAGCGGCGCCCCTGCGTGCGCTGCCGGACGTTGAGGGACACGATATGGTGATACAGGCGATCGCCTTCTACATGTTCGCGATCGTGACGATCGCCGCCGCGGTGATGGTCATCTCCGCGCGGAACCCGGTCCATTCGGTGCTGTTCCTGATCCTCGCGTTCTTCAACGCGGCGGGTTTGTTCGTCCTGATGGGCGCCGAGTTCATAGCGATGATCCTGGTCATCGTCTATGTCGGCGCGGTCGCGGTCCTGTTCCTGTTCGTCGTCATGATGCTCGACATCAATTTCGCCGAGCTGCGCCAGGGCTTCCTTCAATATCTGCCGATCGGCGGCCTGATCGGGATCGTCCTCCTGGTCGAGCTCCTGTTCCTCGCCTCGACCTGGCTCGCCAAGCCGCTCAAGACCGCGTCGCCGGCCTCGCCGGCGCCGGCTGCGGACGCGGTCACCAACACCCACGCGCTCGGGCGCGTGCTCTATACCGACTATGTCTATCTGTTTCAGGCGGCGGGGCTCGTCCTCCTGGTGGCGATGATCGGCGCCATCGTGCTGACGCTCCGGAGCCGCGAAGGCGTCCGCCGGCAGAACGCCGCCGCCCAGCTCAACCGCCGGCGCGACCAGGCGGTCGAGGTCAAGAAGGTTCAGCCGGGGAGCAGCATCTGATGATGCTTGAGATCGGCCTCTCCCATTTCCTCGCCGTCGCCGCGGTCGTATTCACGCTCGGCATCTTCGGCATCTTCCTCAACCGCAAGAACGTCATCATCATCCTGATGTCGGTCGAGCTGATCCTGCTCGCGGTCAACATCAACCTAGTCGCCTTCTCGGTCCACCTCAAGGACCTGGTCGGCCAGGTCTTCGCGCTCCTCGTGCTCACGGTCGCGGCGGCGGAAGCCGCAATCGGACTCGCCATCCTCGTCATCTACTTCCGCAACCGCGGCTCCATCGCGGTCGAAGACATCAATCTGATGAAGGGCTGAGGCCGCCGTGTACGCACTCGCGATCTTCCTGCCGCTTATTGCGGCAGTGATCACTGGCCTTTCTTCGCGCTGGATCGGCGATCGGGGCGCCCACATCGTCACCTGCGGCGCGATGGCGCTCTCGGCCGCGATCGCGGTCGTGATCTTCTTCGACGTCGCGGTCGGCGGCAACACGCGCGACGTCCTCCTGTTCACCTGGATCGCGTCCGACCGTCTCGACATCACCTGGTCGCTCCGCTTCGACCAGCTGTCGGCGGTGATGATCGCCGTCGTCACGATCGTCTCCTCTGCGGTCCATTTCTACTCGATCGGCTACATGCACCACGATCCGCATGTGCCGCGCTTCATGGCCTATCTCAGCCTCTTCACCTTCTCGATGCTGATGCTGGTGACGGCCGACAACTTCGTGCAGCTCTTCTTCGGCTGGGAAGGGGTCGGCCTCTGCTCCTATCTCCTGATCGGATTCTGGTACGACCGGCCGTCGGCCAATGCGGCGGCGATCAAGGCCTTCGTGGTGAACCGCGTCGGCGATTTCGGCTTCGCGCTCGGCATCATGGGGGTGTTCTTCCTGTTCGGCAGCGTGAGCTTCGATGTCGTGTTCGGCGCGACGCCCGAGAAGGCGGCGGCCCGGCTCGACTTCCTCGGCTTGGACTTCCACGCGCTGACGGTGCTCTGCATCCTTCTCTTCATCGGCGCGATGGGTAAGTCGGCCCAGCTCGGCCTCCACACCTGGCTCCCCGATGCGATGGAGGGCCCGACGCCGGTCTCGGCGCTGATCCATGCTGCGACGATGGTGACCGCCGGCGTCTTCATGGTCGCGCGTCTGTCGCCGATGTTCGAGTATTCGCCGGTCGCGCTCGCGCTCGTCACCGTGGTCGGCGCCTCGACGGCGATCTTCGCGGCGACCGTCGGGCTCTGCCAGAACGACATCAAGCGCGTGATCGCGTACTCGACCTGCAGCCAGCTCGGCTACATGTTCTTCGCCTGCGGCGTCTCGGCCTATGCCGCCGGCATCTTCCACCTGATGACCCACGCCTTCTTCAAGGCGCTCCTCTTCCTCGGCGCAGGCTCGGTCATCCACGCCATGTCGGCGGAGCAGGACATGCGCAAGATGGGCGGCATCTGGCGGATGATCCCGTTCACCTACGCGGTCATGTGGATCGGCTCGCTCGCGCTCGCCGGCATTCCGTTCTTCGCCGGCTACTATTCGAAGGACATCGTCCTCGAGGCGGCCTTCGCGGCGGGCTCCTGGATGGGGCAATATGCGTTCTGGCTCGGGCTCCTCGCCGCGCTCCTGACCGCGTTCTATTCCTGGCGCCTCCTCTTCATGACCTTCCACGGCGCGCCGCGCGCCGATGAGAAGACGATGGCGCATGTCCATGAATCGCCGCTCTCGATGACCGGCCCGCTCGCCGTTCTCGCCGCCGGCGCCGTCCTCTCGGGCTATCTCGGCTACGCCCTCTTCGTCGGCGACCACAACCACGACTTCTGGGGCAAATCGATCTTCGTGCTGCCGACCAACACCGCGCTCTACGACGCCCACCACGTGCCGGGCTGGGTCAAGCTCGCCCCGATCGTCGTCGCCGTTGCCGGCATCGCGATCGCCTGGTGGATGTACATGGCGCGCCCGGGTGCGGCCGCTGCCGTCGCCGACCGGTTCCGCCCCCTCTATCTCTTCTTCTACAACAAGTGGTACTTCGACGAGCTCTATGACCGCGTGCTGGTCAAGCCCGCGATGCGCCTCGGCCGCGGCCTCTGGAAGGACGGCGACGGTGCGATGATCGACGGCATCGGGCCCGACGGGATCGCGGCGGCGACGCGGAGCTTCGCGCGGCGCGCGAGCCGGCTGCAGACCGGCTATGTCTACCACTACGCGTTCGCCATGCTGATCGGGGTGGTGATCCTGGTCACCTGGAACCTCTACACGACGGCGGGCTGAGCAACATGGGTGCGCTCCCGATCCTGTCGATCGTCACGTTCCTGCCGCTGGTCGGCGCGCTGTTCATCCTGTTCGTCCGCGGCGATGCGGAGACGGTGGCGCGGAATGCGCGCTACACCGCGCTCTGGACCTCGCTGATCACCTTCCTCCTGTCGCTCTGGCTCTGGATCGGCTTCGATACGCGGACCGCGGAGTTCCAGTTCGTCGAGAAGGTGGCCTGGATCCCGGCCTTCGGAATCCACTACCACATGGGCGTCGACGGCATCTCGATGCTGTTCGTGCTCCTGTCGACGCTGCTCACGCCGATCTGCGTGCTCGCCTCCTGGGAGGCGATCGAGACCCGCGTCAAGGAGTACATGATCGCCTTCCTGGTGCTCGAGACCCTGATGGTCGGCACCTTCGCGGCGCTCGATCTCTTCCTCTTCTATGTCTTCTTCGAGGCCGTCCTGATCCCGATGTTCCTGATCATCGGCGTCTGGGGCGGCGCGCGCCGGGTCTATTCGGCGTTCAAGTTCTTCCTCTACACCCTGACCGGCTCGGTCCTGATGCTGGTCGCGATGCTCGCGATGTATTTCGCGGCCGACACGACCGACATTCCGACCCTCATGACGCATGGCTTCGCGCGCGATCTCCAGCTCTGGCTGTGGCTCGCCTTCTTTGCGAGCTTCGCGGTCAAGGTGCCGATGTGGCCGGTCCACACCTGGCTTCCGGACGCCCATGTCGAGGCGCCGACCGCGGGCTCGGTGATCCTCGCCGGCGTCCTCCTGAAGATGGGCGCGTACGGCTTCCTCCGGTTCTCGCTGCCGATGCTGCCCTACGCGAGCGAGTACTTCACCCCGCTCGTCTACACGCTGAGCGTGATCGCCATCATCTACACCTCGCTCGTCGCGCTGGCGCAGGAGGACATGAAGAAGCTGATCGCCTATTCGTCCGTCGCCCACATGGGCTTCGTCACGATCGGCATCTTCACCGTCACCTTTCAGGGCCTCCAGGGCGCGCTGATCCAGATGCTGAGCCACGGCATCATCTCGGGCGCGCTCTTCCTCTGCGTCGGCGTCGTCTACGACCGTCTCCACACGCGCGAGATCGCGCGCTATGGCGGGCTCGTCAACCGCATGCCGGCCTATGCGCTGGTGTTCATGATCTTCACCATGGGCTCGGTCGGGCTTCCCGGAACAAGCGGCTTCGTCGGCGAGTTCCTGATCCTGGTCGGTGCCTTCCGGGTCAACACCTGGGTCGCGCTCCTCGCCACGACCGGCGTGATCCTGGGCGCAGTCTACATGCTCTACCTCTACCGGCGGGTCATCTTCGGCAAACTGACCAAGGACGATCTCAAGTCGATGCTCGATCTGAGCCCGCGCGAGATCGCCGTCTTCGTGCCGCTGGTGCTGCTCACGCTATGGATGGGTATCTATCCGGCACCCTTCCTCGCGGTCATGAAGGCCTCGGTCGGCAACCTGATCGCCCGCCACCAGGCGGCGCTCGCCGCGCTCGGCCCGGCCATGCTCGCCGCCGGAAACTGAGGGGGCCCCGTGAACGCGACCTATCTCGTCCACAGCCGCCCCGAGATTCTGCTCGCCTGCCTCGGCATGGCGCTCCTGATGTACGGCGTCTTCAAGGGCGACCGCAGCTTCCGCACCGTGTCGTGGATCGCGGTCCTTGGCCTCGTCGCGGCCGGGTGCGTGCTGTCGGCCGTTTCCGGCCCGCGCGCGCTCGCCTTCGGTAGCCAGTTCGTGCTCGACGGCTTCGCGCTGTTCATGAAATGGCTGGTGCTGATCGGCTCGGCGCTCGCGATCGTGATGTCGCTCGCCTTCAACGAGCGCGAGCGCATGGCGCGGTTCGAGTACCCGATCCTGATCCTGTTCGCGACGGTCGGCATGCTGATGATGATATCGGCCAACGACCTGATGTCGCTCTATGTCGGCCTCGAGCTGCAGAGCCTCTCGCTCTACGTCATCGCCGCCTTCAACCGCGACAGCACGCGCTCGACGGAGGCCGGCCTCAAATATTTCGTCCTCGGCGCACTCTCCTCGGGCATGCTTCTCTATGGTGCATCGCTCGTCTACGGTTTCGCCGGCACGACCAACTTCACCGCGCTCGCCGCACTCCTCGATGGCTCGGACGGCAAGGCGCCGGGTCTCGGCCTGCTCGTCGGCCTCGTGTTCGTGATCGCGGGCCTCGCGTTCAAGATCTCGGCGGTGCCCTTCCACATGTGGACGCCCGACGTCTACGAGGGCGCGCCGACGCCGGTCACCGCCTTCTTCGCCGCCGCGCCCAAGATCGCCGCCATGGCCTTGACGGTCCGTGTCCTCGTCGGCCCCTTCGGCGAACTCGTGCATCAATGGCAGCAGATCGTCATCTTCGTCTCGATCGCCTCGATGATCCTCGGCGCGCTGGCAGCGATCTGGCAGACCAATATCAAGCGCCTCCTTGCCTATAGCTCGATCGGGCACGTCGGCTTCGCACTCGTCGGGCTCGCCGCCGGGACCGAGGCGGGTGTCCAGGGCGTTGCGATCTACATGGCAATCTATCTCGTCATGAATGTCGGCACGTTCTGCTGCGTCCTCTGCATGCGCCAATACGGACGGGCGGTCGAGGGGATCGAGGACCTCGCCGGTCTCTCCAAGACCCAGCCCATGCTCGCCCTCGCGCTCGCGATCTTCATGTTCTCGATGGCGGGCATCCCGCCGCTCGCCGGCTTCTTCGCCAAGCTGTATGTCTTTCTCGCCGCGGTCGATGCCAAGCTCTACGGGCTCGCCGTGATCGGTCTCCTGACCAGCGTCGTCGCGGCGTTCTACTATCTCCGCATCATCAAGCTGATGTATTTCGACGACGCGAAGGAGAGCTTCGAGCGTCCGGTGCCCGGCGAGATCGGGGTGATCCTGGTCGGCTCGAGCCTGTTCATCCTTCTCTTCTTCGCCTATCCCGCGCCGATCATCGCGGGCGCATCGGCCGCCGCCAAGGTCCTGTTCCCGGGCTGATGGCAGACGGTCCGCGCGATCTCGTCACGCTGGTCGAGACCGACAGCACCAACGACGACTGCCGGCGCCGGATCGCGCGCGGCGCGGGCCACGGCCTCGCCGTCCGCGCCGAACGCCAGACCGCGGGCCGCGGCCGCCGTGGCCGGCGCTGGGAATCACCTGCCGGCAATCTCCATCTGTCGCTCGTCGTCACGATCCCGGATCGACCGGTCGCCGAGCTCGCCTTCGTCGCCGGCCTCGCCACCGCCGAGGCGGTCGCCGTGCTGGTGCCGGCGAACCACGCGCTCCGGCTCAAGTGGCCGAACGACCTCCTCCTCGACGGCCGGAAGCTCGGTGGCATCCTGATCGAGCGGGAAGGGGCCTTCGCGATCATCGGCATCGGCGTCAATGTCGCGGTGGCACCGCAGGTCGCGGCCTATCCGGCGACCGCGCTCGCCGCGATCGGCGGACCGCCGGTCGGCCTCGACGACCTCGCCCGCCGCATAGCCGCGGCGATCGAGACATGGTATCTCCGCTGGCGGGACGACGGTTTCGCGCCGGTGCGCGCGGCGTGGCTCGGGCGCGCCGCCGGTCTCGGCGAGACGATGGAGGCGCATCTGCCCACGACCCGGCTCTGCGGCATTTTCCGGACGCTCGATGCCGACGGCGCGCTCGTCATCGAGGACGCGACCGGCACGATGCACCGCGTGACGGCCGCCGACGTCCTTTCCCCCGCGCCTTGACCGCCATGCTGCTCGCGATCGATTCCGGCAACACCAACATCGTCTTCGCCGTGTTCGAGGGCGACACGCTCAAGGGCGAATGGCGGAGCTCAAACGATTCCCGGCGCACCGCGGACGAGTATGGCATCTGGCTGTCGCAGCTCATGGCGCTCAACGCGATCAAGGGCGAGGCGGTCCGCGAAGCCATCATCGCGACCGTCGTGCCGGAGACGCTGTTCAGCCTGAAGACGCTGTGTCGGCGCTACTTCAGATGCGAGCCCTTGGTCGTCGGCGAGGCAGGCGTCGATGTCGGGATCGGCGTACTCGTCGATTCACCCGAGGAGGTGGGGGCCGACCGTCTGGTCAACGCGGTCGCGGCCCAGGCGCGCTATGGCGGCCCGCTGGTCGTGATCGACTTCGGCACCGCGACCACCTTCGATGTCGTCGACGCCGGCGGAAATTACTGCGGGGGCGTCATCGCGCCGGGCGTCAACCTGTCGATGGAGGCGCTCCACATGGCGGCGGCGAAGCTGCCGCATGTCGCGATCCAGCGCCCCCGGACGGTGATCGGCAAGCGCACCGTCCCGGCGATGCTGTCGGGTGTGTACTGGGGCTATGTCGGGCTGATCGAAGGGCTCGTCAGCCGCATCAAGGCGGAGTTTGGCGCGCCGATGAAGGTGATCGCGACCGGCGGCCTCTCGCCCTTGTTTGCCGACGCGACCTGCGTCATCGAGATCCTCGACGTCGAGCTGACGCTCCGCGGTCTCGCCGCCATCCACCGGCACAACAAGAAGTCTTGAGGCGTATGGCCGAGTCAGAACTGTTGTTCGTTCCGCTCGGCGGTGCCGGCGAGATCGGGATGAACCTCAATCTCTACGGCTACAACGACCGCTGGCTGATGATCGACTGCGGCGTTTCGTTCGGCGACGAGACGACGCCGGGCATCGAGCTCCTCGTCCCCGATCCCGCCGCCATCGTCGAGCGGAAGGACCGGCTCGAGGCGATCGTGATCACCCACGCGCACGAGGACCATATCGGCGCGGTGGCGTGGCTGTGGTCACGGCTGAAGAAGCCGGTCTACGCGACGCCGTTCGCGGCCGGGCTCCTCCGCCGCAAGCTCGGCGAGGTCGGGCTCGCCGACGCGGTGCCGATCCACGAGATCAGACCCGGTCGCGCGCACAAGCTCGGCCCGTTCTCGTTCCGACTGATCGCTGCTGCCCACTCGATCCCGGAAGGGAACTTCGTCGCGATCGCGACGCCGGCCGGCACCATACTTCACGCCACCGACTGGAAGCTCGACCCGACGCCGCTCGTCGGCCCGCCGACCGACGAGACCGCGCTCAGGGCGCTCGGCGACAAGGGGGTGCTCGCCCTCGTCTGCGATTCGACCAACGTCTTCGTCGAGGGCCGCGCCGGCTCCGAGGGCGCGCTCCGCGACAGCCTGATCGAGCTCGTCGGCCGCTTCCGGAACCGCGTCGTCATCACCGCCTTCGCGAGCAACATCGCCCGCGTCGAGACCATGGCGCGGGCAGCGGCGGCCAATGGCCGCCATCTCGCGCTCGTCGGTCGCTCGCTCGACCAGTACACGACCACCGCGCGCGAGACCGGCTATCTCGCCGACTTCCCCGATTTCATCGACGAGGCGGAGGCCGGTTTCCTGCCGCCCGAGGCGACGCTTCTCGCCGTCACCGGAAGCCAGGGCGAGCCGCGCTCGGCGCTCGCCCGCATCGCCGCCGACGACCATCCGCATGTGAGCCTTGAGCCCGGCGACACGGTGATCTTCTCCTCGCGCGTCATCCCGGGAAACGAGAAGGCGATCGGGCGCGTCCAGAACCACCTCGCCCGTCTCGGCGTCGAGGTGATCACCGATGCTGACCATTTCGTCCACGTCTCCGGCCATCCGGCCCGCGACGAGCTCGCCGAGCTCTATCGCTGGACCCGGCCGCGCGTTCTGGTACCGATCCACGGCGAGACCCGCCACCTCGCCGAGCACGCCCGTTTCGCCGCCGAGTGCGGCATCGCCGAGACGCCGATGGTCGAGAACGGCGCCATCCTTCGTCTCGCGCCGGGCGCGCCGGAGATCGTCGGCCATGTCGAGACCGGCCGGCTCGCGCTCGACGGCAAGCGCCTCGTTCCGGTCGGCGGCGGCATGATGCGCGACCGCCACCGCCTCGGTGTGACCGGCACCGTCCTCGTCACGGTCGTCTTCGACAAGAAGGGCCGCCTCGTCGCCGATCCGCAGGTGTCCGCCCCCGGCCTCCTCGAGCCCGACGATCCGGCGCTCGATGTTCTCGTCGATCAGACCGCCGCCGCACTCCGCGCGCTCGGCGCCGAGTTCCGCCGCGACGACGAGGAGGTCGAGGAGACCGTTCGGCTCGCGGTGCGCGGCTGGCTCAAGAACAACGCCGGCAAGCGTCCGCCCGCGCATGTCCATATCGTCCGCGTGTGATAGATTGGGCGCGGACTCGAGGGAGCCGAGATGAGCGTGCTCGCGGGTATCGTCGTGTTCGTCATCGTCTGGTGGCTCGTGTTCTTCACGACGCTCCCGTGGGGCGTGCGCTCGCCGCACGAGGCCGGGCTCCCGGTCGAGCCCGGTCACGCGCCGAGCGCACCGGTCCGGCCGCGCCTCTGGCTCAAGGCCGCGGTGACGACCGCGATCACCGCGGTCATCTGGATCATCGTCTACATCGTGATCGACCGCGACTGGGTGTCGTTCCGCACGCCATGAGCTATTGCGAGATCGCGCCCGGCCATCCCTGGCACGGACCCTATCACGACACCGAGTACGGCTTTCCCGCCCGCGACGACCGGGTGCTGTTCGAGCGCCTGGTGCTCGAGATCAACCAAGCCGGGCTGTCCTGGCTCACCATCCTCAAGAAGCGCGCGGCGTTCTCCGCCGCCTATGATGGATTCGACCTCGATCGCGTCGCCCGCTACGGCGCGCGGCAGGAGGCGCGTCTTCTCGCCGATGCCGGCATCATCAGGAACCGCCTGAAGGTTGCGGCCACGATCGAGAACGCGAAACGGCTCCGCGTCATCCGCGACGAGCACGGCTCGTTCGCCGACTGGATCGACCGTCACCATCCGCTCCCGAAGGAGCAATGGGTCAAGCTCTTCAAGAAGACCTTCGTCTTCACCGGCGGCGAGGTCACCGGCGAGTTCCTGATGAGCCTTGGCTATCTGCCCGGTGCGCACGTGCCGGCGTGCCCGATCTACAGCCGGATCGCCGCGCTTTCGCCGCCCTGGATGCAGGCCTGACCGCAAGGATTCCTTAACCGGAGACCGGCGAGCCTCTTCTCATGCGCGCACTCGCCGTCCTCGTCGTCCTCCTGCCGGTCGCCGCCGCCGCCGAGACCATCACGGTGACCGCGGACGATTGCCGCCGCGTCGTCCGCCACGTGCCGGACGCCTCCGTCGCCTACACGCCCGGGCGCGACGTCGACGGCAACGCGGTCGCCCCGGCCGATCTCGGCGGCTCGGTCGCGATCCGGCCACCCGAGACCATCCTGATCCCGATCACCATCAAGCTCGGGCCGCGCTTCGGCGTACCGGCCAACCCGACCGCCTACAAGGCGGAGGCCCATGTCGGCCTCGTCCAGTATCGCGACGGCCGGTTCTGGTACAACGGCCAGCCCCTCGACGACGAGGCGGACCGCACCATCCGCGCGCGCTGCCGCGCCGTGCAACGGTGACGGCGAAGCGCCGGCGGCTTCCACCGAGTCCCGATACGCACTAAAGTCCGCCCGCACGGCGCGGTGAGGACCGAATGCGGCTTTCCCAGTTCTTCATGCCGACGCTCCGGGAGGACCCGAGCGAGGCGCAGATCGTCTCCCACAAGATGATGATGCGGGCGGGCATGGTCCGCCAGGCCTCCGCCGGCATCTATTCCTGGCTGCCGCTCGGGCTCCGTGTGCTCCGCCGGGTCGAGACGATCGTCCGCGAGGAGCAGGACGCCGCCGGCTGCCTTGAGCTCCTGATGCCGACCATCCAGTCGGCCGATCTGTGGCGCGAGAGCGGACGCTACGACGACTACGGCAAGGAGATGCTCCGCATCCGCGACCGCCACGACCGCGAGATGCTGTTCGGGCCGACCAACGAGGAGCTCATCACCGATATCTTCCGCGCCTATGTACGGAGCTATCGCGATCTGCCGAAGCTCCTCTATCACATCCAGTGGAAGTTCCGGGACGAGATCAGGCCGCGCTTCGGAGTCATGCGCGGCCGCGAGTTCCTGATGAAGGACAGCTACTCGTTCGATCTCGATTTCGAGGGCGCGAAGCGCGCCTACAACAAGATGTTCGTCGCCTATCTCCGGACGTTCGCCCGGATGGGCCTCAAGGCGATCCCGATGCGCGCCGACCCCGGCGTCATCGGCGGCGACATGAGCCATGAGTTCATCATCCTCGCGAGCACGGGCGAGAGCCAGGTCTACTGCGACCGCGCGCTCACCGAGCGCGACGTGCTCGGCACCGCTGTCGACTACGGCGCCGATCTCCAGACCGAGGTCGATCGCTGGACGACGCCTTACGCGGCGACCGACGAGATGCATGACGCGGCCAAGGCGGCGGCGCTCGGCGATCGCCTTGTCGAGGCGCGCGGCATCGAGGTCGGCCACATCTTCTATTTCGGCACCAAGTACTCGAAGCCCATGAACGCGACTGTCGCCGGCCCCAACGGCGAGCCGGTTCTCGTCGAGATGGGCTCCTACGGCATCGGCGTGTCGCGGCTCCTGGGCGCGATCATCGAGGCCTCCCATGATGAGGCCGGCATCGTCTGGCCCGACAGCGTCGCGCCCTTCGCGGTCGGCCTCGTCAATCTGAAGCCCGGCGATGGCGCCTGCGACAGGCTCTGCGACGACGTCTACGCGCGGCTCCGCAAGGCCGGCACCGAGGTTCTCTACGACGACCGGTCGGAGCGCGCCGGCGTCAAGTTCGCCGACATGGATCTCATCGGCCTGCCGTGGCAGGTCATCGTCGGCCCGCGCGGCGCCAAGGGCGGCCAGGTCGAGGTGAAGCGTCGTGCCTCCGGCGCGCGCGACGAGCTCGGCGTCGACGCCGCGCTCGCGCGGATCGCCCGCTAGCGCATGATCTTCTCCGCCTTCGAGCGCCTCGTCGCATGGCGCTATCTCCGGACGCGGCGGGAGGAGGGGTTCGTCTCCGTCATCGTCGGCTTCTCGTTCGTCGGGATTATGCTCGGCGTCGCGACGCTGATCATCGTGATGTCGGTGATGAACGGCTTTCGCGCCGAGCTGCTCGGGCGGATCCTCGGCTTCAACGGCCATCTCGGGGTCTATGCGCGCTCGGGTCCGCTCGTGGATTTCGATCCGATCGCGGTGCGGCTCCGCGCACTTCCCGGTGTCAACGAGGTGACTCCGATCGTCGAAGGCCAGGTGATGGTCAACGCCAACAACGTCGCCGCCGGTGCGATGGTTCGCGGCGTCCGCCGCGCCGACCTCGATCGCCGCGCGGCGATCGTCGGAAACATCCGTGCCGGCACGCTCGAGCGGTTCGAGGACGGCGATCACGTCCTGATCGGAAGCCGGATGGCGTTCCGCTTCGGGCTCGCGCCGGGTGATGCGGTGACGCTCCTCTCGCCGCAGACGAATCCGACCGCCTTCGGTTCAGTGCCCCGGCTCAAGACCTACCGGGTCGCTGCGATCTTCGAGGTCGGGATGTACGAATACGACAACAGCTTCGTGTTCATGCCGCTCGCCGCCGCCCAGACTTTCTTCCGGACCGGCGACGGCGTGACCAATCTCGAGCTCCGCCTCGACGATCCCGACCGCGCACCGCGGCTCCGCGCGGAGGTGGCGAGCCGGGCCAGCGCGCCGGTGCGCGTCGTCGACTGGCAGCAGCAGAACGCGAGCTTCTTCACCGCGCTTAAGGTCGAGCGTAACGTCATGTTCCTGATCCTGACCTTGATCATCCTGGTCGCCGCCTTCAACATCATCTCGGGCATGATCATGATGGTGAAGGACAAGAGCCGCGACATCGCGATCCTCCGCACCATGGGCGCGACGCGCGGCATGATCATGCGGACCTTCTTCCTGACGGGCTCGGCCGTCGGCGTCGTCGGCACCGTCGCGGGCTTCGTCCTCGGCCTCGCCTTCGCCGACAATATCGAGACCATCCGGCGCGCGCTCCAGTCGCTCACCGGCACCGAGCTCTTCGCGGCCGAGATCTATTTCCTGTCGCAGCTCCCGGCCAAGGTCGTCGCGAGCGATGTCATCAGCGTCGTCGCGATGTCGCTCGGTCTCTCCTTCCTCGCGACGCTCTATCCCGCCTGGCGTGCCGCCCGCCTCGATCCGGTCGAGGCGCTCCGCTATGAATAGCCTCCCCGCCGCCCTCCAGCTCATCGACGTCCGGCGCACCTATGTGCAGGGCGCGACGTCGATCGAGGTGCTCCGCGGGGCCGCGCTCGAGCTGGAGCCGGGCGAGATCGTCGCGCTGGTCGGCCCGTCCGGTGCCGGCAAGTCGACGCTTCTCCATCTCGCCGGTCTCCTCGAGCGCCACGACGGCGGCGAGGTGATCGTCGCCGGCCAGCCGACCGGGCCGCTCGGCGATCGCCAGCGCACGGCACTCCGCCGCTCGTATATCGGTTTCGTCTACCAGTTCCACCATCTCCTGCCCGAGTTCTCCGCGCTCGAGAACGTCGTCGTGCCGCAGATGATCGCCGGAAAGCGGCGCGCGAGCGCGCGGGCGCGCGCGGAGGAACTCCTCGTCGCGGTCGGTCTCGCCGACCGTCTCGACCATCGCCCGGCGCGGCTGTCGGGTGGCGAGCAGCAGCGCGTCGCGATCGCCCGCGCGCTCGCCAACGCGCCGCGCGTCCTCCTCGCCGACGAGCCGACCGGCAACCTCGATCAGAAGACGGCCGACATCGTGTTCGATCTCCTCCTCCGTCTCGCCCACGACACCTCGGTCGCGGCCCTGATCGCGACCCATAATCCGGCGCTCGCGGCGCGGATGGACCGGACGCTCGTCCTCGACCAGGGGCTGGTCGGCACGGCCTAGCCGGAACGCGGCGACAACGAATCCCGGGTCCTGATTCGTTCTTTCGGTCCTCGCGGCACGCTGATAGTTCCGATCGGAGACCGATTTCCGCAACATCGCGCGGTTTCCGGATTCGTCCACACGGAATGTTGTAGTTCTGTATTCGTTCTCGATGACCCCGAATCGGGGGTGTGGGATGAATCGCCCGGGGTCATCACCCAGGCTTCCGCGAACGGTCCATGCCACACGCCGATTTCATCCATCTCCGGGTCCATTCGGCCTTCTCGCTCTCGGAGGGCGCCATCAAGGTCGGCGATGTGGTCGGTCTCTGCCGGCACCACCGCATGCCGGCGGCGGCGGTCACGGACACCGACAACCTGTTCGGCGCGCTCGAGTTCGCGCTCGCCGCCGCGCCGGCCGGGGTTCAGCCGATCATCGGCACGCTCCTCGGCGTGCGCCACGGTCTCGGCGGCGAAGGCGGGGGCCGGATCGGCGAAACGCGCCGGACCATCCATCGCCTGCCGCTCCTGGTCCAGAACGAGGCGGGCTATCGCAATCTCTGCCGGCTGTCCTCGATCGCCCATCTCGAGACCGCGCCGGGCGAGCAGCCCCATATCGGGCTCGACACGCTCGCGCGTCACGCGGACGGGCTGATCGCGCTCACCGGCGGCCCCGAGGGTCCGCTCGGAGCGCTCCTCGCGGATGGCCAGCGACCCGCCGCCGCCGCGCTTCTCGACCGGCTCGCGGCGATCTTTCCCGGCCGGCTCTATGTCGAGCTTCAACGCCACGGGCTCGAGCTCGAGGAGCAGATCGAGGGCGCGACCCTCGATCTCGCCTACGCGACGGCGCTGCCGCTCGTTGCGACCAACGACGTCTACTTCGCCGACGCCGAGGACTACGAGGCGCATGATGCGCTTCTGTGCATTGCCGAGGGCGTTCAGGTCGCGGTGCAGGAACGCCGGCGTCTCACGCCCGAGCACCGCTTCCGCTCGGCGGCCGAGATGCGGGCGGTGTTCGTCGATCTTCCCGAGGCGTGCGACAACACGCTCGTCATCGCGCGCCGGACGGCGTTCATGCCGGCCAAGCGGAAGCCGATCCTGCCCGAGTTTCCGACCGCCGACGGGCGGAGCGAAACCGACGCGCTCCGTGCCGCCGCCGCCGCGGGCCTCGAGCAGCGGCTCGCCGCCTCCGTGCTCCGCCCGGACATGGACGCGGCGACCCGCGAGACGGTTGCGCGGCCCTATCGCGAGCGGCTCGATTACGAGCTCGGCGTGATCGGCCAGATGGGGTTCCCGGGCTATTTCCTCATTGTCGCCGAGTTCATCCAATGGGCGAAGGAGCAGGGCATCCCGGTCGGACCCGGGCGCGGCTCGGGCGCCGGCTCGGTTGTCGCCTGGGCGCTCACCATCACCGATCTCGACCCGCTCCGGTTCGGCCTCCTGTTCGAGCGCTTCCTCAACCCCGAGCGCGTCAGCATGCCGGACTTCGACATCGACTTCTGCCAGGACCGGCGGGACGAGGTGATCGAGCACGTGCGCGAGAAATACGGCGCCGACCGCGTCGCGCAGATCATCACCTTCGGCACGTTGCAGGCGCGCGCGGTGCTGCGCGACGTCGGCCGCGTGCTCGGCATTCCCTATGGCCGCGTCGACCGGATCTGCAAGCTCGTGCCCTACAACCCGGCCAAGCCGGTCAAGCTCAAGGAAGCGATCGAGGGCGAGGCCGAGCTGCAGCGCCAGCGCGATTCCGACGAGACGATCGCGCGACTGATCGATATCGCGCTCGATCTCGAGGGCCTCTACCGGCACGCCTCGACGCACGCCGCGGGCGTCGTGATCGGCGATCGCGCGCTCGCCGATCTTGTGCCGCTCTACCGCGATCCGCGTTCGCCGATGGCGGCGACCCAGTTCTCGATGAAATATGTCGAGCTCGCGGGCCTCGTGAAGTTCGACTTCCTCGGCCTCAAGACGCTGACCGTGCTTGACCGCGCGGTGCGGCTTCTCGCCGGCAAGGACGTGCCCCGCGATCTCAACACGCTGGCGCTCGACGATCCGGCGACCTACCGGCTCCTCGGCCGCGGCGAGACGACGGGCGTGTTCCAGCTCGAAAGCGCCGGCATGCGCGACATGCTGCGCCAGATGAAGCCCGATTCGTTCGAGGACATCATCGCCCTTGTCGCGCTCTACCGGCCCGGGCCGATGGAGAACATCCCGCATTACATCGCGTGCAAGCACGGGCGCGAGAAGCCCGACTACCTTCACCCGAGCCTCGAGGGCATCCTCAAGGAGACCTTCGGCGTCATCATCTACCAGGAGCAGGTGATGCAGATCGCGCAGACGCTGTCGGGCTACAGCCTCGGCGGCGCCGATCTCCTGCGCCGCGCCATGGGCAAGAAGATCAAGGCCGAGATGGAGGCCCAGCGCGAGACCTTCGTCGACGGCGCGGTCGGGCGGGGCGTCGACCGCGCCCAGGCCGCCCAGATCTTCGACCTCGTCGACAAATTCGCCGGCTACGGATTCAACAAGTCGCACGCGGCCGCCTACGCGCTCGTCGCCTACCAGACGGCCTGGCTCAAAGCGAACCATCCAGTCGAGTTCCTCGCCGCGTCGATGACGCTCGATCTCGGCAACACGGACAAACTCAACGTGTTCCGCCAGGAATTGCAGCGTCTCGCCATCCCGCTGCTGCCGCCAGACATCAACCGCTCCGATGTCGAGTTCACCGTCGAGCCGCCGCTCCAGGGCCAGTCGAGCGGCGCGGTGCGCTACGCGCTCGCCGCGATCAAGGGGGTCGGCGCCCAGGCGATGCAAGCGGTTGTCGCCGAGCGGAAAGCGAACGGCCCGTTCCGCTCGATCGCCGATGTCGTGACACGGCTCGGCGCCCGGGTACTCAACCGTCGTCTCCTCGAGAGCCTGATCAAGGCCGGCGCGTTCGATGCGATCCATGCCAACCGCCGCCAGCTGCTCGAGGGCGCCGAGCTCCTGACGCGCCTCGCCGGCGCGGCGAGCAACGGCGACAAGAACCAGACCTCGCTGTTCGGCGACGGCGACACCGCTGCGCTCGCTTTGCCGCTGCCCGCGGTCGAGGATTGGCCGATCATGGAACGCTTGGCACAGGAGTTCGAGGCGGTCGGGTTCTATCTGTCGGCCCACCCGCTCAACGCCTATGGCGGCAGCCTCGCGCGGCTCGGCATCCAGCCATCCGCCTCGATCAGCCCGCGCGCCTCGGGCACGCGCCCCCGCCTCGCCGGGGTGGTGATCCGGAAACGCGAGCACACCTCGGCCAGGGGCAACCGCTTCGCGTTCGTCACGTTCTCCGACATCTCCGGCGTGTTCGAGGTGACGGTGTTCGCCGATCTTCTCGCCACCGCACGGGACGCGCTAGAGTCCGGTCAGCCGCTCCTGGTCAACGCCGAGGTGCGGGCCGAGGGCGACGCGGTCCGCCTTTCCGCGACATCGATCGAGCGGCTCGATGCCGTCGTCGCGGAGAGTAATGGCGGTCTCCAGCTCCACCTCGAGCGCGGCGATCCCCTCGAGCGCATCCGGCGCGCGATCGGCCAGAGCACCCGGGGCAAGGGGCGGATCAGCATCGTCCTCGCCGTCGACCGCGAGCAGGAGGTCGAGATCGCGCTGCCCGGGCGCTACGCCATTTCGGCCGAGCTGCGCGCCGCGCTGGGGGCGGTGCCCGGGATCGCGGCGGTGCGGGACACTTAGCACTAGGGTCTGTACTCAATTTGGCTTACTGATTTGGGTTGGTGGTGATTCAAGGCTCTGATTTTGGGGAGCCTCGGATGAGAACGATTTATTGGCTGAATGATGCTGAATGGGCTCGGAT
>Ga0194132_10003928_pt1 | contig 25846 bp, 25 predicted proteins | sample TA2KigOf80mmetaG_FD_148612 | JGI IMG/M metagenome (GOLD analysis project Ga0194132, IMG submission 148612) | Freshwater microbial communities from Lake Tanganyika, Tanzania - TA2015054 Kigoma Offshore 80m | ecosystem: Environmental > Aquatic > Freshwater > Lake | place: Tanzania: Lake... | reverse complement strand
ACGGAGCCGCCGACTGCCGATCTCCCCCGCCGAGGCCTCGAGTTCGGCGCGCGCGCCCTCGCCCGCGTGGTCGGCGGCGCCCACTAAGCCAAACAAATCAGAAAAAGCCGGAGGCCTTGAGCCGTCATGGCGATCGTGGATGTGCTAAAGGTCTTTAACGCTCTCAAGAAGCAAGGTGCTATTGATGAGTTTATGCTCTTCGGGTCAGTCGCAGCGATGGCATACACTAGGCCTTTCTTCACTCGCGATATTGACATCGCTGTTGCTGTGAAGGGCGGTGACCGGGCGTTCCTAGGCCTGTTTAAGCAGCTCGCTAAGTTTGGAAAAATCCAAGGACGTGCTGTGGTGATACAGGACACTCCGGTTGAGGTTTTTCCGGCAAACATCAGCCCGATAATCCAAGATGCCTTGGAAGCCCCGGATGTCAAGCAAGTGGAAGGAATTACCGTCAATGTGGCAAAACCAGAGCATCTCTTGCTCGAAGCCCTGCGAGTGCACCGCAGTCAAGACAAAGCTCGGGTACTCTTGCTCGATGAAGTAGTGCATCAGGATACTCTGCGCAAACTATTTAAGAGGCTAGACCATGACGGCACGCTCGCAAGGCGTTACCAAGCTCTTACACAAAAAGCTCCTTGAGGATCAGAGGCGTAGGGCAGAAGCGGAGCGGCGTTTATCTTTCGCCGAAAAGCTCAGGATCCTCGATCAACTGATAGCGGCGGGTCCGCCAAAAGTGGAGCCCTCAAGCCGAAAGGGCGCAGGTTCCTGACTGCCGCTCCCCAGTCTCGGTTCCTCGGTCCCTACTCTCTTCGCCTCTGTGCGCTCTGTGTCCTCATTGGATAATCTCTTCCCCAACCCCTGCTCTCGCTCCTTGGACCTATCCCTTCGCCTTCGGCATCACCTTCTCCGCGAACCACGCCATCCGCTTCAGCGTCTCATCCACGCCGATGGTGAAACCGCCCACGTTCACGCCGCAGGTGCTCACGCCGGCCTTCGCCCATGCCTCCACCTGCTTCAGCGCATCCTTCGCGTCCGGCCTCCCGCCGTCGAACGTCACCGCCGCGCTCCCGCCCACGAGCGTGATCTCCCTCTCCTTCCGCCCCTCCTTCGCCAGATATCGTCGTAGCACTTGCCGCCACTCCAGCGTCTGCTCCGCGTTCGCGCCGATGATGTGCCACCCATCGCCGTAGCGCGCCACGCGACGCATCGCCGCCTCAGAGGCCCCGCCGATGTGGATCGGCGGGTATCTTTGCGTCGTCTTCCCAGGGAAGTACGCCTCTTTATATGAGTAGTACTTCCCTGTGAACTGCTCGTCGCCCCGCCAGAGCGCATTGATTAGCGCGATCCCTTCATCCGTGTACGCCCCGCGCTCCTTGAAGGGCGCCTTCAAGAAGGCGAACTCGTCCTCCATCCAGCCGACTCCGATGCCGAGGATAAGACGCCCGTTGGAGAGACGGTCCACCGTTGCCGCCTGCTTCGCCACGATGAAGGGGTTGTAGTACGGCAGCACGATGAGCCCGCTCCGCAATCGGAGCCGCTTGGTATGTGCCGCCACAAAGGCCAGCGTAGTGAAGATATCCAGGTTCACCTGAGTTGGGTCTATCGGCAGAACGCCGCCCGGCAGGTACGGATACTTCGCCCTTGGCCGCTTGGGGTACATGAAGTGCTCGCCGATGCTGATTTCGGCATACCCCATCTCCTCCGCCGCCTTCGCAACCTGCACCACGTTTTCAGTTGTGGCGTGCCTCCCCATCCACGGGAACGGCGCGATGAACTCCATATCGCTTCCCTCCAGTGTCCAACGTAGGGGAAGGCCTCAAGCCATCCCATCTCCCGCGACCCCTGGGATTGTATCAGGGCATCCGCTGGCCGCACGGTGGCGGCAGGCCTGGCTTCGTCGTATTCTGGATAGATATGACTACCGTCACGGAAGTCTTCACCAAGGATGCCGCGCTCCTAGGGCGGGAGCCGGAAGCCGCCTTGCGCTTCAAAGCCGATCTGGCACAGGGCATACCCTGGCTCACAGCGCTTCTGGAGGCCATAGAACGGTGGGATCTCCACGCCGAGGTCGTTGGCGATCGCTTTTACGTCTACCTCGTCGCCGATGAGGCGCTGGATTGGCTCGTCCTCGCCGAACGCCTCCTCGCCTCCGTCCAAGGCCTCGTCCCAGTAGAGGAGACTGAAGCGCTGCTGCTCTACGGTCGCCTCCCCTCACCCCTCAGCGCCGATGACTTCCGCCGGCTCATCGGCCCTGCCAAGCATCGTGCCGTCACCAATTTTTGGTACGGCATCTCCGTGGAAGAAGCCATCCATCTAGCCGTGGAACGTGAGGTCCGCAAGTCCCGCCGAGCCTCCGGCAAGCCGGAGGAGACCCGGCTTGATGAAATCGTCTATGAGCGCATCTATGGTGCAGCTCAGGCAGAGCTCATCAAGCGATTCTGTGAAGAGCGGAAAGAGAAGCCCCCCGCCGAGATGTCGCTCACGCTGATGAAGGAGTTCACCTACTGGCTCTTCAAGCTGCGCCTCAAGTCCAGCGACCCGGCCCGCCTCGCCAGCGATACCAAGAAAGGCCTCGACCTTCTCCGCTCTCTTGGCCAAGGTGCCCTCTACGGCATACCGTAGCCTCTAGTACCCAAGCCTCTAGTACCCAGCCTTGGGGTCTACCCGGTTCAACAGCGCCTCGCCCCTGATGTAGCGGCGCAAGTTCTCACAGAAAAATGCGCTGGAGCGCTCCTCATGACGGATATAGCCGCCTGAATTGTGCGGCGTGACAAAGACATTCGGCATGCGCCACAGGGGGCTATCGCTCTCCAGCGGCTCCGGGTCAAAGACATCCAATGCCGCGCCCCCAAGATGGCCGCTTTGCAGCGCGGAGATAAGGGCCTGTTGGTCCACCACGCCTCCGCGCGCCACATTCATGAAGTAGGCGCCTCGCTTCATCGCCGCGAACTCCCCTTGGCCGATGAGCCTCTGGCTCTCCTTTGACAGGCTCACAGAGACAAGGACGTAATCGCATCGGGTCAGCATTTCCCGGAGTTGGCCCATTGGGTAGACCCGCTCGATGTTGGGCAGCTTCTCACCCGGCGTGTACGACCTTCGCGCCGCGATGATCCTCATGCCGAAGGGCGCCGCCCGCCTGGCCGTCTCCCCGCCGATGTGCCCCGGCCCCACGATGCCCAGCGTCTTCCCCTCCAACGAATCGTTCATCATCCGCCGCCATTCGCCCCTCCGCTGGGCCTCCACCCGCTCCGCCATGTGCTTCACATGCATGATCATGTAGCCCAGGACAAATTCGGCGATGGGCGGCGCGTTGACGCCGCTGCTGTTGCTGAGCAGGATGCCCCTTTCCAGGATGCCCGTCTTTTGCAGATAGTCCACCCCAGCGCCATAGACCTGGACCCACTTCAGCTTGGGAGCCAGCTGGAGGATATCGTCCGGCAGGCGGACACAAAAGATGACCTCCGCCTCGGAGAGCGCGGCAAAAAAGGCGTCGCTGGTGGGCAAAGGCAGACCGCGGTCCTCCGGCTTGCGCAACGAGAGTATCCAATCTGTCACCATGGGGTCCACGTAGAGCGCGCGCGTTACCCGGACCGATGGGTCAACGGCGGCGATCCGCTGGGCCTCATCATCAGTGGCGCCCTGATGCGCTACCAGAACGTTGATCGTCGGCATATCCCACCTCTGCAGATGGCGCGGATTATACAGGGATGCGGACTCCTTTTCGGACCCGGAGACGCAGTGATCGCCTCCCGACGCTCGCCCCGAGCGTCCTTCAAGCGGAGCAGCGCAGATGGAGCGGTGCAATCAGGTTGACAACTGATGTCCTGTACCGTAGAGTCGCGCCACCGCGAAGAGCGTAGGTCAAGGAAAAACGCCAAAGAATCGCTCCCTAAGGAGGAGATGAGGCATGACAAAAGTGAGGAAACTTTCGGTCCTGGTAAGTCTCGCCATCGTGTTGATGCTCGTCATCAGCGCTTGTGGCGGAGACGAGGACCCCACAGCTACACCGAAACCCACTGCGGCGCCCACGGCTACCTCTGCCCCGCGACCAACAACACCCCCGACTGCCGCCAGCACAGTGGCCCCGGCCCCTACAACGGCTCCCGGAGCGCCCACTGCCACGCCCGCCCCCACGGCCACACGCGCGCCGATCCCCACCGCAACACTGGCGCCCACGGCTCCTCCTCCCACAGCGGGCCCCACCGTCAAGAGAGGTGGCGTCCTTCGCGTGCGTGATATCCGAGAATGGGCCCCCGTTTGGGATACCTGGAACAGCGTCGGCGGCTTCGTGCCCTTCGTCCAGAACATCTGGAGCAACCTTGTCCGCTACGATTTCGATAGCAACAGCAGGATCGTTCCCGACCTTGCGACTGAATGGACTGCCGCTGCCGATGGGATGAGCTACACCTTCAAGATCCGGCAAGGCGTCACCTGGCATGACGGCAAGCCCTTCACCGCGGAGGACGTGGTCTGGAACCTGAACCGCGGCATCAACCCTCCCGATCCCACCATCGGCTTCAACCGCACGAAGTTCGCCTCCGTGCAGTCCGTTGAGGCTGTGGATGCCCGCACGGTGAAGGTCACCATGCGGCGGCCCAGCGCCTCCTTCTTCCCCAGTGTCGCCGCCTTCTCCGTCCTCATGTACCCACCCCACATCCAAGCCGCGAAGTTCCAGGAGACCCCGGTGGGCACAGGCCCATTCAAGTTCGGAACCTGGGAGCGCAACAACAAGACCGTCCTGCAGAAGAACGATAAGTACCACTTGACCGATGCCGGCGGCGGCGCCCTCCCCTACCTTGACGGCATGGAGATCTTCGTCATCGCAGGCGACCCCGCCCTCGCCTATAGCGCCTTCCGCACCGGCCGCCTGGATTGCGGCTGCGGCCATGACCATGACTTCGTCACCATCAACTCCGACCGCATCAAGCAGGAGTTCCCCGGCGCCCAGGTCTCCCTCGTCTTAGCCGATCAGTTCAACCTGATGTTCAACATGGAAAAGAAGCCGTGGGATGACGTCCGCGTCCGGGAGGCCTTCAGCCGGATGTTGGATAGGCGGGCCCTTCTGCTCCTCCCCCGCGGAGGCTTCGGCAGATTCCCGCCCCATCACATGCCTTCGCCAGAGGTGAACGGCCAGTGGGGTCTGCCCGATGCGGAGATACTCAGATTCCCCGGCTTTGGTTCCTCCTACAGCGCAGAGGTAGCCGAGGCAAGAAAACTTCTCGCCGCTGCAGGCGTGGATCCCAAGACGTTGAACCTCACCTTTTTAGGCATCATCAGCCCTAACGTTGACCCCTACCACATCGCCGCCCACTCGCTGCTCCTCAACAACAGCGGCGCGAACATCAGGCTGGTCCAAGAAGCATCAACCCAGTTCAATAGCTCCCTCCTCGCGAAGGGCTGGGACATCTCCATGACCACCGGCGGCACCTCGTACGACGACCCAAGCGCCATCTTTGTTGACTACATCGTGAGGAACTCGGCTCGCAATAGGGCGAACCTCAACTACGGCGTGGAAGACTTAGTCGCTCAGCAAGAGGGAACGCTCGACTTCACCAGGCGGCGCGACATCGTCTATGAGATCCAGCGCAAGCTCATTCGGGAAGCCACCCTCATCCCCACCGTTTACCAGGTGGACGGCTGGGTTACCCATGCCCATGTGAAGGGCTGGCGTGCGCCCTTTCAGTCGGTCGGCCCCCAGAACCGCATGGAGCGCGTCTGGTTCGATAGGTAAGCCTCTCCCTCCTCGGCTTGACGGAAAGCCCGCCCAGGTAACCTGGGCGGGCTTTCTTTTATCCTAGACCCCTCTGCTGACTGGTGGTTTGAGCTAAATCAAGTGCACAGCACGCCGCAGGTCGGCTGGCCATCGCGATAGGCGAGTGTGCTACACTTTGGCCCGATTTACTCCAGGAGACTATCGTGGACCTTCGCCCCGGCCCCATAGAAGAAGCCTTCCGCAAGGAAGTGCGCGCCTTCCTCGATCAAGAGTTGCCCCCCGACTGGCCCGCCGCCTATCAGGATGATAGGAAAAAGAAAAGCGCTATTGAAAAGAGCTTTCGGAAGAGGCTCGCCGCCAAGGGCTGGCTCACCATGGGTTGGCCCAAGGCCTATGGCGGCCAGGAGCGCTCCGTCTTGGAGCAGATGGTCTATAACGAAGAGCTAGCCAAGCGCAAAGCGCCGCCGGGCCGCAGTATGGGCGTCATGTGGGTCGGCCCCCTTATCCTGCGCTACGGCATGGAAGAGCAGAAGCAAACCCATATCTCCCGCATCGTGGCCGATACGGTGAACTGGTGCACCCTGTACAGCGAGCCAAACGCCGGCTCTGACCTCGCGGGTCTGCAAACGCCCGCCGTGGCGGACGGCGACCACTTCGTCGTGAACGGCCAGAAGATATGGACCAGCGGCGGCCACGAGGCCGATTGGGGCCTGCTGGCGGCCCGCACGGACCCCCAGGCAGAGAAGCACAAGGGCATCAGCATGATCCTGCTGGATATGAAGACGCCCGGCGTCCGCGTGAAGCCCCTCTACGACCTCACCGGTGACCATCACTTCAATGAGGTCTTCTTCGATAACGTCCGCATCCCGCGCTCCAACCTCCTGGGGACGCTCCACGGCGGCTGGTACCAGATGGCCTACGGCCTCCAGTTCGAGCGCTCGTGGATCGCCCAAGTGGTGATGGCGGAGCAGGTCTTTGAAGACCTCCTCAAGTACGCCAGGCAGAACGGCATCGAGAAGGAGCCTATCCTTCGCAGCAAGCTTGCCGAGATCAAAGTCCGCCTCGGCGTTGCCCGCATGCTCTCCCTCCGCGTCGTCTGGATGCAGTCTAAAGGCGGCAGCCCCTCCTATGAATCTTCCATGGACAAGGGCTTCACCAGCGGCCTCCTCCAGCAGATGTCTCAAATCGCCATGGAGCTGCTGCGCGAATACGGCCAGCTGGAGCGCGGAGAACGCCGCGCCCCGTTCAAAGGCGAGATGCAGCATAACCATCGCCTCTGGATGGGTTGGACCATCGCCGGCGGAACCTCGGAGATCCAAAAGAATATCATCGCCCTTCGGGGACTGGGACTGCCAAGGTAGCTCTCTCCGCACTGCCTTCGCTTGTTGCGTCATGACCGCTGTCCTATACTCCGCCCACTGCTTCGCCCAACTGAACTGAAGGAGACTGCCTCATGCTTCTCGAACAGCTCCGCGCGCGCGTCATCGCCTCCGCCCTTAGGTGCGATAGAGCTGGCCTCACCGTCGGCACCCAAGGCAACTACAGCGCTCGAGATAAGGAAACCGGCCTCATCTGCATCACGCCCACCAGCTATCCGTACGAAAACATGAAACCTGAGGACATCGTCGTCGTGAAGGACGAATTGACCATCGTGGAGGGCCGTCTGAAGCCCTCCACGGATACGGACGTCCATACCTATATCTACCGCGCCCGTCCCGATGTTATGGGCATATGCCACACCCACGCCCGCTATTCCAACGTCTTCGGCGCGGTGGGCATGGATATCATGCCCGTCCTGGGCACAGCCCAGCAGCTGGCCGGCGGCGTGGTGAGGGTGCTTCCCTTCACCCACTTCGGCACGGAGCAGGGCCAGCACTCCATGGTGGACGCTTTGAAGGACCGCCGGGCCGTGGTTCTAGGTGGCCACGGCCTCACGTGCATTGGCCCATCCATAGAAGTGGCGACGATGGTGAACATGATGACGGAGGAGAACGCCCACGTCTATTGGATGGCCCTCCAGATCGGCAAGCCGATCCGCGTTCCGGAGAAGATCACAAGGATCTAGCCGATGCCGCCCTGCCTGGTGGCGATAGACTTCGGCACTGGCGCCGTCCGTAGCGTCGTCTTTGACTTCGCGGGCCGGGAGTTAGGCTCGGCCTACCAGGAAATCGCCTATAGCAGTGTCCCAAATGTTCCCGGGGCCACGGAGTTCGATGGCGCGGCCATGTGGGCAACCATCGGCAAGGTGGTGCGCCGCAGCATCCGCGATGCGGATGCTAAATCAAGCGATGTTGCCGCCGTCTCCACCACCAGCCAGCGCCACGGAATAGCCATTGTCGGCAAGTCGGGCGAGACGCTTTACGCCGCTCCAAACCGCGACCCCCGGGGCCGCACCGAGATGGCTCCCAAGGCTGACGCCTTCGCCTATGGCATCAATGGGCGTTGGCCCTCGCCGATTATGGCCCCCTATCGCATCAAGTGGTTCGCCAAACACCAGCCACAGCTCCTGGACAACGCCGCGCACCTCCTTTGCCTGAATGATTGGGTGGCCTATCAGCTCTCCGGTAATGCCGCCCTTGCCGATTCCGGGGCCGCCGAAACGCTCCTTGTAGATATCCGCATAGGCGGCTGGTCCAAGGAGTTGGTCAGTCACTTCAAAGTCCAGCAATCGCTCCTCCCGCCCATCGTGCCGGGCGGCTATCGCATCGGTGGCGTGACCCAAGCGGCGGCCAAGGTCACAGGCCTGCGCAAGGGGACGCCCGTCATCGCAGGCGGCGGCGATTCCCAGTGCGCCCTCGTTGCCTGCCGCGCCGTCTCTCCAGGTGATATCGCCATCGTCGCAGGCACCACTATCCCCGTGATGGGTGTCACAGGCGAGCCGCTGCTGAACGAGGCAAGCCACTGTTGGACGGGCCTCCATGTTCCACCCAAGCAGTGGGTGCTGGAGAGCAACGGCGGCAACGCAGGCATCCTTTTTCGATGGTATCGCGATCAGTTCGGTCGGCCTACCTCTCCCAAGGGCGACGCCTATGGCGATCTTGTGAAGGCGGCGGCCCGCATTCCCCCGGGCTCCGGCGGCATGAAGGCCATCATGGGCCAGGCGGTGATGGACCAAACCAAACCCTACACCATGACCAAGGCCTTCCTCTTTGCCCCGGACTCTCCCGCTCCCTTTGAGACGGCCATCACGAAAGCCCATCTCACCCGAGCGCTCCTGGAATCCATCGCCTATGTCATCCGCGGCAATGAGCGCCAGGTCCGCGAAAGTACCCCTAAAGCGGGCCAGGCCACAGCGATGTGCGGCGGCCTCGCTCGCAGTAACACGATTCTCTCCATCGTCGCCAATGTGTTGAATAGGCCTATCTCCAGGCCGGAGACCTCCGAGCCTGCCGCGCTCGGCGCGGCGATCTGCGCGGCAGTAGGCATCGGCCTCTGCAAGGATTTCTCGGAAGCCGTGGAGCGCATGACCGATATCCGAGTGGCCGCAATACCCGAGAAGAACGCCGCTGCCCAATATGACGCCCTCTACGCTCGCTGGCGCACCCTGGCCGATAGGCTCGCAACCTGGGGATAGCCGATCCTTCTCTAGAACACGCTTGCGAGATGTGGCACATTCCGTGTGAGTGGCACTAAATATTGACAGTGGCACAAAACATGCTATAGTGGCAATATCCGAATACAATCGCCACGTCTACCGGAGCACGCCATGGCTAAGAAACCATTCCGATACACAACCGAAAAAGAGGGCAAGGGGGCCCATGAGAAGGTCTCTATGATACGGGAGGCTGGCGCCACTTACATGGCCGCCAGAGAGGCTGAGGTCCACGTAGGTCCTCAGGGACGCCTGGTGATACCCGCAAAGCTGCGCGAACTGCTGGGCCTCTCTCCCGGGGATTCCCTCCGCGCCCGGGCTGAAGATGGCCGCCTGGTCTTTGAGAAGCGGGATCACGTGCTCGCCCGGCTCAAGGATCGCTTCAAGGCTGTGCCTAAGGATGTTACCCTGGTAGACGCCCTCATAGAGGAGCGCCGCGCTGAAGCTCGGCGGGAGCGTTCTTCGTGAGTGTTATCCCGAAGCTCGTGCTGGATGCCTCCGCCTTGCTTGCCGCTCTCCACGGCGAGCAGGGCGGAGCCGATGTAGAAGCGCGACTGCATGGCGCGGTGCTGTCCAGCGTCAACTACGCTGAAGTGGTGCAGCAGTCTCTCGCGCGGAACGTGGACATCAACGGCTTTCGGGATGACCTGGAGGCTCTTGGCATCATGATTCTCCCGTTCTCCATCGTAGACGCTGAGCGCGCCGCAACGATGTGGCCCGTCACCTCCAAGTTCGGCCTCTCCCTTGGAGACCGCGCCTGCCTTGCCCTGGCCTTGCGCCTCGGCCTGCCAATCATCACAGCCGACCGCATCTGGGGCAGGCTGCAGCTGGGTGTGGAAGTTCGCCTCATCCGGTGATAGCCTGACAAGGCTGATTTTCCGGCCTTTGGCCTAAAAGGAACTCCATGTCCAAGCTCTCTGTCCTCATCACCGCGCGCTTCGATCCCAAGGCCGCAGATCTGTTCGCCCACCGCGCCGGCGTTGACTTCCAAGATTGGTCCAAGCGCGAGCGGCGCGGCTACACCGTTGACGACCTTGCCCCCATCCTCAAGGGAAAGCGTATCTTTGTCACGGAGATTGACCGTGTGAACGATGATCTGCTTGCCCGCTGCCCCGACCTCCGCGTCGTCATTTCCTGCCGCGGCAGCCCCGTCAACGTGGATATCCCCGCCTGCACCAAGCACGGCGTCCTTGTCCTTAACACGCCAGGCCGCAACGCTGAAGGCGTCGCCGATCTTGCCGTCGGCGGGATGATCGTTATGGCGCGCAGGGTTATCCCCGCAGCCAATCTCACCAAGCAGGGCGGTTGGGCTACCAACCAGGGCAGCGTCTACTTCGGCTTCCAGGGGAGTGATCTGAGCGATGCCTCTATCGGCCTCGTCGGCCTTGGCGCAGTGGCCAAGGCTGTCGCACGACGTCTGCGCGGCTTCGGCGCGCGCATCCTGGCCTGCGACCCCTACGCCCCCGATGAGACGTTCAAGCAGCTTGGCGTCATCCGTGCAGACCTGGCGACTGTGGTGAAGGAGGCCGATTTCCTCTCGATCCACGTCCATGTGACACCGGAGACCAAAGGGATGATCGGCAAGGCCCAGTTCGCGATGATGAAGCCGTCGGCCTTTCTCATCAACACCGCCCGCTCAGGAGCCGTGGATACGGAGGCGATGGTGGAAGCCCTCAGGACAAAGCGCATCGCCGGAGCCTTCCTGGATGTCTTTGATAAGGAGCCCGTCGCCGCCGATAACCCCTTGTGCGCCCTGGATAGCGTCGTCATGACGCCCCATATCGGCGGCTCCACGCCAGGCCAGACCAGGGAGCAATCGCGCATCGTGGCCGATCAGCTCATCGCTATCCTGGATGGCAAACAGCCGCCGCACATGGTGAATCCGGAAGTTGCGGAGAAGGCGCTGAAGGGGCTGGCCTAGCCCTCTCTACCCCAACTCCTTTAGCCGCTCCCGCATCTTCGCCAGCTTCTCCTGATACTCCGTCAGCCGCGCCCGCTCCTTCTCCACCACTGTCGCCGGCGCCTTGGAGGTAAAGGCCTCACTGCCCAGCCGCGCCGAAAGCTTCTCTGTCGCCTCCGCAAGGCCGGCAAGCTCCTTCTCCAGCTTCTGCCGCTCCGCCCCGGTGTCCACGAGGCCGGTGGTGGGGATGATCACTCGCATCGCGCCCAGCACGGCCACTCGCGCCCCCTCCGGCGTCGGCGCGGCATGGCCGTCGCCGTAGACCTTCACCGGATTGGCTCGCGCCAGAGTCGCCACGGCCTCTCGATGCGTCTCCACCAGCGGCTTATGCGTCGCCGCATCCACGATCGCCTCCACCTGCCTCATCGGGTCCAGCTTCAGCTCGGCCCGGGCGTTGCGGATCGCCGTGATCACGTCCATCAGGATGCGCACATCTTGTTCCGCGTCGTCGTCAATGTGGAAGGCGTTCGCAATGGGGTACGGCGCGACCATGATGGAAGCGGGCCGCGAGCTGTCCGATGGGAGCCGCGTCACAAGGGACTGCCAGATTTCCTCAGTCACAAACGGCATGAAGGGATGCAGCAACCGTAGCGTCTGCTCCAGCGTGTGTGCCAGCACCGGCAGCGGCGATTGCTCCCTCGGCCCCTTGAGCCGGGGCTTGCTCAGTTCGATATACCAATCGGCATATTCGCTCCACAGGAAGTCGTAGATCTCCCGCTGCGCCTCGCCCAGTTGGAACTCCTCCATCAGTTGGTTCACCTTCGCCGTCGTCCGGTTCAGGCGGCTGAGGATCCAGCGGTCCTCCAGCGGCAGCTCCGTGCCGATGGGCCCGATCTTCCCGCCCGCCTGGTCAATGCTGCTTATCACGAATCGCGCCGCGTTCCATATCTTGTTCGCGAAGTTGCGGCTGTTCTCCAGCTTCGTCGTTGTCAGGCGGGCGTCGTTCCCCGGCGAAGTGCCGGTGGTGAGGGCAAAGCGCAGGGCGTCCGTTCCATACTGGTCAATAACGTCCAGCGGGTTGATAACGTTCCCCTTCACCTTGCTCATCTTCTCGCCGTGCTCATCACGGATCAGGCCGTGGAGGTAGACCGTGCGGAAGGGGACCTCCCCGGTGTTCTGGATGCCCATCATGATCATCCGGGCCACCCAGAAGAAGAGGATGTCATAGCCCGTCTCCATCACCGCCGTGGGGTAGAAATACTTCAGGTCGTCCTTCTGCTCGGGCCAGCCCAGCGTCGAATGGGGCCAGAGGGCTGAGCTGAACCAGGTATCCAGTACATCGCTATCCTGGTGGATCTTCGGTGACCCGCACTCCACGCACGCCTTCGGGTCCTCCTCTGCCACCGTCTTGTGTTTGCACTCGTCGCAATACCAGACGGGGATGCGGTGCCCCCACCAGAGCTGGCGGCTGATGCACCAATCGCGGATATTCTCCATCCAGTTCAGATAGACCTTGGTGAAGCGCTCCGGCACGATCTTTATCTGCTCGTTCGCCACCGCCGCATGGGCCCGCCCCGCGATGCTCTCCACCTCCTCATGATTGCCCACCTTCACGAACCACTGCTTGCTCACGATGGGCTCCACCGGCACGCCCGTGCGCTGGCTGTGGCCTACGGCGTGGCTGTGCTTCTCGATCTTCTCCAGGAGGCCAAGCCGTTCGAACTCGGCGACGATATTCTTCCTCGCCGCGAACCGGTCCTGGCCATTGAACGGCCCGCCGTGCTCGTTGATCGTGGCGTCCGGGTTCATCACATTGATGAACGGCAGCCGGTGGCGCGTGCCGATATCGAAGTCCGTCGGGTCGTGGGCGGGCGTCACCTTCACCGCGCCTGTGCCGAACTCCCGGCTCACGGCGTCGTCGCCCACAATGGGGATCTCTCGCCCGATCACCGGCAGCTTCACCTTCTTGCCGATGAGCTTCTTATAGCGCGGGTCCTCCGGATGGACGGCCACCGCCGTATCGCCCAGGTAGGTCTCCGGGCGTGTCGTCGCGACCACAACGTGGCCCGACCCATCGGCAAGGGGGTACTTGAAGTGCCACAAGCTCCCCTGCACATCCTTGTGCTCCACCTCCAGGTCGGAGAGCGCCGTCTTAGAGACCGGGTCCCAGTTAATGATGCGCTCGCCCTGGTAGATCAACCCCTTGTGATAGAGTTCCACAAAGGTCTTGCGGACGGCCTTGGAAGGCCCTTCCTCCATCGTGAACTGCTCCCGCGACCAATCGCAGGATGCCCCAAGGCGCTGGTGCTGTTCGCTGATGCGCCTTTTGGACTGCAGCACCCACTCCCACACCCGCTCCAGGTATTTCTCCCGCCCCAGCTTGTTGCGGTCCAGCCCCTCTTTCGCCAGCTGGCGATCCACCACAACCTGCGTCGCGATCCCCGCATGGTCGGTCCCGGGGAGCCACAGGCTCGGGTCGCCCTTCATCCGATGCCACCGTATCAGCGCATCCTCGATGCTTGCCGTCAGCGCGTGGCCGATGTGCAGCTCCCCGGTGCAGTTCGGCGGCGGCATGATGATGGTGAACGGCTTCTTGCCCTTCTGGATCTTGGGCTTGAAATAGCCCCTCTCCATCCACGTCTTATACAGCCGCTGCTCAACCTTCTGAGGCTCGTAAACCTTAGAGATGGCGGCGGGCTGCTCGTTCGCTTGCGTCATGCGACAAACTCCAGGAGGGAGGGGATGCCGAATTGCGAGATTTATTGTATCCTATCAGGGTGATAGCAGCGAGTGCTCACCAGCGCTCCTCCTCTCATAAATCCCAACAGGGCGTGACCCGTGACACTCTTCGCAGCCGTTCCTCTCGCGATCTTCATTGGCTATCTCCTCGGTAGCCTCCCCTTCGCCTACTGGCTCGGCCGGCTCAAAGGCGTGGATATTAGGCAGGTCGGCACCGGCAATCCCGGCGCCGCCAATCTCTTTCGCAAAGTCAGCAAAAAGCTCGGCGTCCTCGCCGTCTTTCTGGATGCAGGGAAAGGCGCCTTCGCCCTCGTTATGGGCCACTGGCTTGGCCTCTCGCCAAGCTTAGCGGTCCTGGCGGGCGTGGCCGCCATCGTCGGCCACCTCCACTCACCCTTCCTCCGCTTTCGCGGTGGAGCGGGCCTCGCCACCGTTGTCGGCGTTGCCCTTGTCGCCTCGCCCGTCTCGTGGCTTGCGGGCCTGGCCGTCGGCCTTCCCTATATCATCATCCGCCGCAACACCGGCTGGGGCGTCGGCGCGGGCCTCCTCGTCTTCATCCTCGTCGCCGTCCTTCGCGATGTGGACTGGCAGGTCATCATGGGCATCTCCCTCATCTGTGCCGCCCTCGTCGTTCGCGCCAAGATCGTGGAGGCCATGCCCCGTCAGCCTCTGCGGCAGGTCTAGCGGGCATCCTTACTTCCCGGCAAGCTGTCGTCGCCAGTCTTCTACGTCCACTTCCACCCACGCCTCCGCGAGTTTGTCTTCCTCCACTCGGAAGATGTTTATCCAAGTAACCTTGAACTTCTTCCCGCGCGGCGGCAACCCCAGGAATGGCCCGCCTGTGTGCGTCCCTGTGTCATAGGCTCGCACAACCACCTTGTCGCCTTCGGCTATCAGGTCTTCAAAGTGCGTTTTGATATCAGGGAAGGCCCTGCGCTGAAGCTGAGCCGCCTTTTTGATCCCTGCAGGCCCCGTGACTTCAAGGTTGAGCTTGTTGTGGCTTATATACCGCTTTGCGATCGCCTCATCGGCCACGGCCAGGTTTCCCCTGTTGTAGACCTCGTCCAGGAATCTGCGTACCAGTGCCTTGTTGCGTCTTGCCGGCACAAGAGACTCCTCCCGCAAGTGGGTAATGGGGAGCAGTATCACTCTGACGCCCGGCTTGTTGCAAACCGCTAAGATAGTCGGCGCTATGAGCCCTCGGCCATTCCTCGCAGGCACCCTCGTCATCGAGCTCGGCGAAGTCTACAGCGCCCCGTTTGCCGGGAAGCTCCTGGCCGACCTGGGCGCCGATGTCATCAAGATCGAGTCCCTTCCCAAAGGCGACCCCGCTCGCTCCATGCCGCCCTTCGCCAGATCGCCTTCCCCCGGCGCAGGCCCCCGCGATACCAGCCTTATGTTCGCTTGGCTCAACGCTAACAAGCGCAGCGTCGCCCTGAATCTTCGAACGATTACCGGGCGCAAGCTCCTCAAGGGGCTCCTCGCCAAGGCAGACATCTTCCTTCACAACAAGCAGCCGAAAGACCTGGAGGCCCTAGGGCTGACCTACGAGGAACTTCACGCCCAGTTCCCCCGTCTCGTCGTCGCCTCCGTCACCCCCTATGGGCAGACGGGCCCCTACCGCAACCGGAAGGCCTATCCCTCCACCGCCCTGCACATGACCGGGGCCAGCTGGTACACCCCCCAGCACGTAGACGCCCTCGATGAGCCTCCCCTGTCGCTTCCCGGCCGCCCTGCCGCCGTCATGGGCGGCCTTGCTGTGGCGATGGGCGCCCTCACCGCCATCGTCTCGCGAAAGGTCACCGGCCAGGGCAGCCATGTGGACGTCTCCGAGACCGAGTCCGTGATGCCGACCCAATCCACACCCGTCAACCGCTTCTCCTTTGACGGCATGGTGGAGCCACGCAATGAGCGCATCTACGGCATCGGCCCCTTCGATTTCTTCCGCGTCAAGGACGGCTGGACCAGCATCTTCTTGGTGCAGGACGCCCACTGGAACCGCCTGGTCAAGCTCATGGGCGACCCGGATTGGTCCAAGGACCCCATCTTCAAAGACCGGCGCACCCGGGCGCAGTACAAGGAAGACGTCACGGCGCTCATGCAGCCCTGGCTCCTGGAGCAGACGAACGAAGACTTCTACGTGAAGGCCCAAGCCGCCGACCTGCCCATCGGCCCGGCGCGCACCATTGATAAAACCCTTACCGACCCGCAGTTCGTCAGCCGCCGCATCTTCCGCAAGGCGCGCCATCCCGCAACGGGCGATATGGCCTACCTGCGCCCTCCCTATCTCACCCCCAGCCTCCCCTGGCAGACGCCCGCGCCTTCGCCGCGCCTGGGCCAACACACCAGCGCCGTCCTCATGTCCACCCTCGGCCTCTCACGCCGCCAGCTCACGACCCTTGCCGCCCAAGGGGTCATTGCATGAGCAGGCTGCCCCTCTCCCACATCCGCGTCCTGGAGCTTGGCACCGCCATCGCCTCGCCCTACGCCACCTCCCTCCTTGCCGATGCCGGCGCGGAGGTCGTCAAGATCGAAACGGAACGCCGTCCCGATAACCTGCGCCACAACTTCCCCATGCTCGATGGCGTCGGCGGCGTGAACCGCAGCTTCTACTTCAACATCATCAACCGCAACAAACTCGGCCTCACCATAGACCTCCTGCACCCGGAGGGCCGCGCCCACTTCCTCAAGCTCGTCGGCATCAGCGATGTGGTCATAGAAAACTTCGCCGCAGGCACCATGGAGCGCATGGGCGTCCCTTATGGCGAGCTGCGCAAGGCCAACCCCGGCATCATCCACGTCTCCCTCTCCGGCTTCGGCGCCACAGGCCCCACCAGGAACTACGTCGCCTATGGGCCGCTCCTGGAGTCGGTGGCCGGCTTCGCCATGCTTGGCGGCTACGAGGGCGGCCCGCCCTCCAACTCCGCCTTCGTCTACACGGATTACGTCTCCGCCCTCTATGGCGCGATGCTGGCCCTCAGCGGCCTTGCCCGCCGCCAGGAGACCGGCCAAGGCGCCTATTTCGACGTCTCCCAGGCTGAAGTTACCTTCAACGCCATCCCGGACGCCTTTCTTCAGTACGCCGTCAACGGCTCCATCCCAAAGAAGAAAGAGAACCGCGACGAGTTCATCCCCGTCCACGGCGTCTATCACTGTAAGGGACTTGAGCAGTGGGTCACCCTCGGCGCGCGCACGGAAGAGGAGTGGGCCGCTCTCTGCAAAGCCCTGGGCGATCCCGCCTGGGCCCAGCGCCCGGAGTTCGCCACGCCCGCTTCGCGCGTCGCCCATCAGGCCGAGCTGAACAAGCTCATCGAAGCCTGGACCCGCCGGCACACACCCCAGGAGGCGACGGATATCTTGCAGCAGCACGGCGTCGCCTCTGCCCCCGTCTACAACATCCAGCAGGTCTATGAAGACCCCCACCTCCGCGAGCGTGGGATGTGGCAGGAGATCGTCCACCCCGTCATCGGCAGGCGCCCCGGCTACGCCTCGCCCGCCTTCATCCACGGCGCCTCCCGCGAGATCCGCAAAGCCGCGCCCCTTTGGGCGGAGGACAATACCCGCATCTACGCTGAACTGCTCGGCATGCCCCCGGCTGACATCACGCGGCTGACCGAGGCAAAGGCTCTGGTCTAGCGGGGACTCTTCGCCGCTGTTTCCTCTTTACACGCCCCATCCCTCATGCTACCATCCCGCCACTTTCCCGCCAGGTTGGTTCCCCATGAAAAAGCTCATCATCGCCGTCGGCCTCAACGAGAACGTCACCCGCGAGCAGAACCCCAACGTCGCCCTCTCGCCTGAGGAGATCGCCGCCGATGTCGCCGCCTGCGTCGAAGCCGGCGCCTCCGTCATCCACCTCCACGGCCGCGACCCACGCACCGGCGCCCCCCGCCTCAACGACCCGGACATCTACCTCCGCATCTTCCGTGCCATCCGGCGCGTGGCCGATATCCCTTGTTACCCCACCTATCTCACCATCCCCATGCCGGAGCGCTACCGCCATGTGGAGGCCCTCGCCCAGGACCCCCTGTGCCGTCTGGAGATCGCCCCCATCATCGGCGGCTCCGTCAACATCATCAAAGTGGACCCGGCTACCAACAAGTTCGTCGGCCGCACGCTGGACGATACCGTCCTCCTCGACCCATGGTCCGCCATCATGCACCACATGGAGTTCGCCAAGAAGCACGATCTCTGGGTCTCCCATGACATCTTCGAGCCCGGCATGGTGCGCAACGCCATCACCCTCTGGAAGATGGGGCACTACCACCGCCCCTCCCTCCTCAAATTCTTCCTGGCGGAGAACCACCCCTTCGGCTTCCCGCCGGAGCCGCGCTACCTGGAGGTCTTCGCCGGCATGATCCCCAAGGACATGGACTGCGAGTGGCTCTTCCTCCCCTTCGGCGTCAACTACCAGTCCGCTCTCGAATGCTGGACATGGGCCATCGCCAATGGCGGTCACGTCCGCGTCGGCCTCGGCGATAACCCCGGCGGCCCCGGCTACCTCCCCACGAACGCCGAGCGCGTCCGCGAGATCGCCTCCCTCGCCCGCAGCATGGGCCGCGAGATCGCCACCGTCGCCGATGTGCGCGCCCGCTTCGCACCCATCAAGAAGTAGCCATGCCCGATAGTGAGCTCCCCCTGCCGCCCGATGTCCTCGCCTTCGTTCGCGCCAACCCGCGCACCTTCCTCATCTCCCGACGAAAGGACGGCTCACCCACCGGCCATCCCATGCTCTGCCTCATCGGCGAAGGGCGCATCCAGTTCAGCACCTATCGCAAAAGCGCCAAGGTCCAGAACTTCCAGCGCGACCCCACCGTCGCCTGCCTTGCCACCACCAGATACGACGACCCATCCTTCAAGGCCGCCATCGTCCGCGGTCAGGCCCGCCTTCGCGAAGGTCTCGAGCTTCCCACCCGGGAGACTCCAGAGACAAGCTCCTGGGTCTCCAAGGGCGTCTCCAGCCGCTCCAAGGAACGTCTCGCCAGCGGCAAACGCATCCTCCTTGAGATTCTCCCGTCTGAGGCAGCCATGCTGACGGATGTGAGGAGGAAGCGATAATGCCCCGCGAAAGCATCGCCCTCACGCACGATGAGCTGGTTGCCTTCGCCTCGAACGAGCGCTGGTGCGTCGTCGCCACCAACGATGAGGATGGCGGCCTCTGGGCCGATGCCGCAGCCTGCTGCGTGGCCGATGGGACCTTCTACTTCCGCCTGCCCAGGGAGACCCGCGCCTTCGCCAATATCCTCAAGGACGACCGCGTCTGCTGCATCCTGGAGCGCGCCCCCGCCTACTACGAGATCAAAGGCGCCTCCATCCACGGCAAGGCCTCTATCGTCATCAACGGGATGCTCCTCGGCTCCCTCATCCCGCTCCTGGAGCGCGGCGGTGATCCCGTCTCCGCGGGCGCCCGCGGAGACGTCTACTCCCTGCCCCTGACCGATGTCGCCAGCTTTGACTTTGCCAAGATCAAGGCCAAGGTCTAGTCCCCGCCGTCGTCATCCTCGTCGGCCCTGTTCCCATACGTCCCCACCTTCCCCTTGATCGGCCTGCCGCGATACGTTCCCTTCGGCTCGTCATCGCCCCCAGGCTCCGGCGGGGGCGGCGGCTCCGTGAACAATCGTGGCGCGGGCGCGGGCGTCCCGTTCTGCGGGAACATCAGCTTGCGCACCGGGTAGTTGATCTCTATCCCTTCCGCCGTGAACCGCTTGTGCAGGTCCCGGATAAGCGCGCTCTTCATGCGGAAAGAGCCGGGCCTGTCCGTCGCCCGCATGACGCAGTTGAACGTGATGTTGGAATCGCCGAAGGAAGAGAAGATGACCCGCGGCTCAAAGCTCTTGTCTGCCTCGGGCATCCTGTCCCGGATGGCCAGCATCACCTCCAGCGCCGTCTGCTCCACCCGGGCCAGGTCGCTCTCATAGCTCACGCCGCACTCCGTCGGCACGTTGATGGCCGGGAGAGGCTGGTTGTAGTTCGTGATGACACTGTCCGCCAGCTTCGCGTTCGGGATGACCACGATATTGTTCTGCGGCGTCAGCAGCTTCGTGATGCGCCAGCCCACCTCCTGCACCGTGCCCACCGGCCCCCCGCTCACCTCGATATAGTCCCCCGGCCGTAGCGACCCGTCCGAAAGGACATACGTCCCGGAGATGAAGTTGGAGAGCGTCGGCTGCAGCGCCAGGGCCACCGCCAAGCCGCCGATGCCCAGAGCCGCCAGCAGCGGGCTGATCGAGATCCCGATGGACTGAAGGACAAAGAGGACGCCTATCGTCAGCGTTGTGATGCTCACGATGCGCTTGATGATCGGCAGCGCCTGGTCGTCCCACTTCGTCTCCGTCTTGGAGGCCACCTCCTGCCCGTACCATGTGATCGCCGCTTGGAGCAACCGGCTCAACAGCCAGAAGGCGATCGCGACGGATGTTGCCAGCCACGCCTTGTTGAGTTCGTCTTCAGCTTGGTCCAGGGCGGAGAGGCCTTGGAGCGCGCTGAACGTCCCCTGCACCGTGATGAAGAGGATGATGGGTGTCGAGAAGGCGTGGAGCAGCAGGTCGTCTATATTCGTGCGCGATTTCGCCGTCAGCTTCCGGATGAGCGGAAAAACAACCTTGGAAACGACCCGCCCTGTGATGTAGGAGGCGATGAAGACTCCCACCGCATAAAGCGCTTCGTACAGGATATGGCCGTGTATCGCGTCAGGCACCATGATGACCTCTTGCTATGCAGGCTTCCGGCCGCCGCGCCACCGCAGGTCGGGCTGCCGCGCCGCCCGCGCCTCGTCCAGCCGTCCCACCGGCGCATGGTGCGGCGCCTCATGCAGCAGCGCAGGCGTGGCCGCCGCCTCCTTCGCGATCTGCTCCATCGCCTCGATGAAGGCGTCCAGCGTCTCCTTCGTCTCCGTCTCCGTCGGCTCCACCATCAGCGCCTCCTCCACCACCAGGGGAAAATACATCGTCGGTGGGTGGTAGCCATAGTCAATCAGCCGCTTCGCCACATCCAGCGCTCGCACGCCGTGCCTCTTCAGGTGCGTCGGCGAAAAAACGACTTCATGCATGCAGCGGCGGTCATAGGCCAGGCCGTAGGTCGCCTTCAGCTTCGCCTGGACATAGTTCGCGTGCAGCACCGCGTTCCCGCTCACCTCGCGCAGGCCTGCCGCCCCCAGCATCCTGATATAGCAATAGGCCCGCACCAGATTGCCGAAGTTCCCGTGGAACGTGGAGATGCGCCCAAAGCTCTTGTCCGGCGTCTCCAGCTGGTAGCGCCCGTTCCTGAGCGTCACCACCGGCGTCGCGCAGAAGGGCGCAAGCTCACGGCTCACGCTGATCGCGCCCGAGCCCGGGCCTCCTCCCCCGTGCGGCGTCGTGAACGTCTTGTGCAGGTTCATGTGCACCACGTCGAACCCCAGCTGGCCCATCTTCACCCGCCCCAGGAGCGCGTTGAAGTTCGCCCCGTCGCCGTACACATACCCCCCTGCCATGTGCACCATCCGGCAGATCTCCACGATATTCCTATCGAAGAGCCCCAGCGTGCTGGGCAGCGTGATCATCAGCGCCACCACGTCTCCCGTTGCCAGCGCCTCCTGCAGCCTCCCCAGGTTCATGTTCCCGTCGCCGTCCGCAGGCACGGAGACCACCTGGAAGCCGCACATCGCCGCCGTCGCCGGGTTCGTCCCGTGCGCCGAATCCGGGATGATTACCGTCTTCCGGTGCCCCTGGCCCTTCGCCCGCAGTGCAGCGCGGATCACCTGCATCCCCGCATACTCCCCGTGCGCCCCCGCCACCGGCGGCAGGCTGCACCGGTGCAGCCCGGCGATCTCCGCCAGCATCTGCTGCAGCTCGTGCATCAGCTGGAGCGCGCCTTGGGAAAGCTCCCCATCCAACAGGGGGTGGATGCTGGCAAAACCGGGGTAAGACGCCGCATCCTCGTGCAGCTTCGGGTTGTACTTCATCGTACAGGAGCCTAGCGGGTAGAAGCCCGTGTCCACTCCGTAGTTCAACTGGCTAAGGTGCGTGAAATAACGGACGATCTCCGGCTCACTCACCTCCGGCATCGGCAGGTCGTCCCGCAGGTAGCGCCTCTCCGGCAAGGCCGCCTCCGGCACATCGCACTCCGGCAGCGTCGTCCCTCTCCGCCCGGGCTGGCTCCGGTCCATCAGCAGGCGGCGTTTATCTTCCATCCGCCGCCTCCCGCAAACCTTCGATGAGCGAGTCAATTTCTGCCTTCGTGTTCACCTCGGTGACACAGACCAGCATCCTGTTCGGCGTCCCGGGACTGCTGATATCCAGCCCGCCGACGATCTTCCGCGCCCTGAGCGCCTTGTTGATCTCCGAAGGCGCAGCCGGGCACGTGACGGCGAACTCTTTGAAAAAGACGCCCTCCGTGGCGATGGCATAGCCGGGTATCTTGGCGATCTGCGCCGCCGCGTAGTGCGCCTTGTGGTAGCACAGCTCCGCCACCCGCCGCATCCCCCACTTGCCCAGCGCTGCCATGTAGACCGCATTCGCAATGGCGATGAGCGTCTCGCTTGTGCAGATATTGGAAGTGGCCCGCTCCCGGCGGATATGTTGCTCCCGCGTCTGCAGCGTCAGCACATACCCGGTCTTCCCCTGCCCATCCACCGTCTTCCCCACGATGCGCCCTGGCATCTGCCGCACATGCGAAGCTTTGCACGTGAAGATGCCCACATACGGCCCCCCAAAGCTCATCGGCACCCCCAACGGCTGTCCCTCCGCCACCGCGATGTCCGCCCCGTAGTCCCCTGGCGGCTTGAACAGGCCCATCGCGATCGGGTCTGTGGCAACCACCAAGAGCGAGCCGTGGCTGTGCGTCGCCTTCCCCAACCGGTCCAGGTCCTCCATAGCTCCGGAAAAGTTGGGGCTCTGCGCCAGAAGGCAGGCGATCTCAGGTCCGCCGGCCGCCGTCGCCGTCTCCACCACCTCAACCTCCACGCCCTGCGGCACCGCATACGTCTCCAGCACGGCGATATACCTGGGAGAAACGGTGGCAAGCGCCCGCACCTTCGCCCGCTTTGTCAGGCGGCAGGCCATCAGCGCCGCCTCCGCGAAGGCCGTCGCGCCGTCGTACATCCCCACATTCGCCACTTCCATGTTCAGGAGCTGGCAGCAGAGCGTCTGGAACTCGTACGAAGCCTGCAGCACCCCCTGGCTGATCTCCGGCTGGTAGGGCGTGTAGGCCGTCAGGAACTCGCTCCGCTTCACCAGGTTCCACACCACTCCCGGGATGAAGTGGCGGTACGCGCCTCCGCCCAGGAAGTAGCCCCACTCGTCGCCGCTGGCATTCTTCGCCGCCAGGCGCTGCAGCTCTCGCTTCAGCTCAAGCTCGGAGAGCGGCGGTGGCAGGTTCAGCCCGGGATCGCGAAACTCCTTGGGGATATCGGCGAAGAGCGCGTCAACTCTCTCGACGCCGATGGTGTCGAGCATCGCCCTGCGGTCGCGCTCCGTGGTGGGTAGGTACGGGATCACGGCTATCGCGTCACGTCGTCTCTTGGAGGAGCAGGTCGTAGGCCTTGGAATCCATCAGGCTCTTCAGTTCACCCGTATCGCGCGGCTTCACCTTCACCATCCACCCCTGGCCGTAGGGGTCCGTATTCACAAGCTCCGGCGAATCTTTCAGCGCCGCGTTCGTCGCGATGATCTCCCCGCCTATGGGCGCAAAGAGGTCGGAGACCGCCTTCACCGATTCGATTTCTCCGAACTTCGTGAACTGCGAAAGCCCCTTCCCCTTCTCGGGCAGGTCCACATAGACCACGTCTCCCAGCTGCTCCTGGGCATAGTGCGTGATGCCGATGGTCGCCGTCCCATCTTTCTCCATGCGCACCCATTCATGCTCTCTCGAGTATCGAAGCTCTGGTGGGTTCATGCCTGCCGCGCTCGCCTTAGGCTATCCGCTTATAAAAGGGCAGCGGGACGATCTCCACCGCCACCTTCGTCCCGCGCACGTCAACCGTCAGCCGCGTCCCCGGCTTCGCCAGTTCCCGCGTCATATACCCCATCCCGATATTCGCCTCCAGCGTCGGCGAAGGCGATCCGCTCGTCACCACGCCCACGGCCCTTCCTTCGTGAAAGAGGCTATGCCCATGCCGGGGCGCAACTCCCTTCTGCACGGCGCGGAAGCCCGCCAGCCGCTGGCTCACGCCTCGCCTCTGCGCCTCGTGGATCGCGCGCGCCCCGATGAATCCCTCGTCGCTCCGCACGTATCGCTCAAGCCCAGCCTCGATAGGATTCCTCTCCAGGCTGATGTCATTCCCATGGAGCGGCAGGCCCGCCTCCAGGCGCAAGGTATCCCGCGCCCCTAGGCCGCAAGGCATCGCCCCCGCCTGCAGCAGCGCCTCCCACAGCGCGACTCCCTGCGAAGCGGCGACAACGATCTCGATTCCATCCTCGCCCGTATACCCCGTGCGCGTCACCAGCGCCGGGACGCCCTTCCAGCGGAAAAGGCCTCCGCCGAACCGCTTCAGCGCGCCGAACGATGCCCCGAGCACGGCCGAGGCCCCCTCGATCGCCATCGGCCCCTGCGCCGCGATCATCACCGTCGCCGTCGTCTCATCTTCGAGCGATGTATCGGCATGGCCGACCAGTCGCGCCCGCTCGCCGGCCAGGTGCTTCAGCACCGCCTCGCGATTCGAGGCATTGCAGACCAGGTACCAGCGGCCTGCCTCTTGCCGGAGGGCCACGACATCGTCCAAGATGCCGCCGTTCTCAAGGCACATCAGCCCGTACCGCGCGCGCCACTCCGCTAAGGCTGGCACGTCTGAGGTCATCAGCCGGTGCAGTAGCCTTCCGGCATCGGCTCCCCACAGGCGCACGCGTCCCATGTGCGAAACGTCAAAGATGCCCCACGCGCTTCGCACCGCCCGGTGTTCGGCGATGATGCCCCCATACTGCACCGGCATCTCCCACCCGGCAAAGGGCACCAGCTTGGCCCGAAGACGCACATGCGCCTCATGCAGGGGCGTCTTCGAAAGGAGCGCAGGTGTAGTCACGTCGTGATCTGCCCCACGGCCGCAGATTCGTTTGGCTGCGAAGTATACCATAGCCCTGTGCGCCGCTTTTCATGAATACCGCATGTTGTGGGCCTGCACGCCGAACCCTTACACACCCTTGACTCTTCCTCCTCCACTCCGTACCCTTGCGATGATTCGCTCATGAAAACCGCCTACACAAAACCCCTCCCGAATATCACGCCGGAAGCCCGTCCCTTCTGGGACGCCTGCAAACAACACAAGTTCGTCCTGCCCAAGTGTCGCGCCTGCGGCAACGTCTGGTTCCCTCCCTATCTCCAGTGCAACCGGTGCCTCTCCCCTGACCGAGAATTCGTCGAAGCCAGCGGCCGTGGCGTCATCTGGGGCCGCATCGAAATGAACCAGCCCTACATCCCCGCCTTCGTCAACGACCTCCCCTACGTCGTCGCCCTCATCCAGCTGGAAGAAGGCCCTTTCCTTTACTCCAACATCGTCGGTCTCCCGAACGATCGGATCACCATCGGCATGCCCGTCCGCGTCGTCTTCGAAGACGTCACCCCGGAAGTCACCCTCCCTAAATTCCGTCCCGCCTGATCCGCTCACACCCGGGCACATCTCCTACCTCCCTGCTCCTTGCTCCTCCTTACCTCTGCGCCCTCCGTGGTAGACCCTCTTGTCCTCTCCCCACTTGACGTTAGTACTTATCATTGAAGTAGAGGAACGTATGGCGATACACCCTCAGCCTATGCCACAGAGTTCTGCAGAGCGGCCCCGTTGCGGGACGCCGCGCCGAATGGTACCCGGCGCTCAGCCCCCGCATCGCACTCGCACTTGGCCTAGGCCCACGCGACGAAGGAAGATCGTACGATCTGTCCGTCTTGGACGACTCACAAGCGGGCGTGACCGGCTGACCGATGTCGCCGAGGGCAC